>JAEEGF010960943.1_pt1 | contig 292501 bp, 246 predicted proteins | sample 9134171 | NCBI WGS metagenome assembly JAEEGF01 (sample SAMN16246542, study PRJNA631951) | gut metagenome | biome: gut microbiome; feature: rumen; material: AP-attached | host: Bos | place: Iran: Karaj | collected 2018-10 | reverse complement strand
AAAGCGCTTTGCGCTTTGTAAGTAGGTATCTGTCAGCTTTTTTATTTTAAATCAATCATTTCTAATACAGTAAAACTATAGATTAGTTCAGCCAGTCTTTCCCGCATGTGTATAAACAGAAAACATCCGTGTTTTCTGTTTAACGACAGCAGCGCACTGCTGTCATAGATTTTCTGTGAGTGTGCATCCATGCACACCCCCTGCGGGGTGGCGCCTTTCGCTTTAGCGAAAGAAAATATACTATGCGCCCCACAAAACGCAATGCGTTTTGTTTAAGCAGGTAGCTGCCAGCTTTTTTTTGTCATGTTGAATTTCACAGCTACAATAAATCAAAATGCTTTCAAGAGAATTGAAACACCAACTCTACCGTCAGTAATAAATGATAATCAGTTTACAATTGAAAAATGGTTTAATCCGAGAACTAAGTTTACCCACTTTAAGAGACGCTTTGTAGATACTTTACAGTCGAGCGTAACTGTTAAAGAGGGCAAGGTTATCGAATATTATATTTATCAGTGTTAATCGAAGTACCATAACTCTTCGTAGATATCTAAATCAATCTTTGCGTTTTCATTTGGAAAAGTATAATGAAAATCATTGTTGTAACTCTCATAATACCACCAGCCAAGATGTTCGGGGAAATTTTTTTGACAAGGTAGAACATTTATACTTTGGTGGGAAATTAAATCAGAGCTGCAATAAGTCCTATCCCCTGTTCCAAATATAATATCATTAAGTTTTACATAATGAATCTTGGGAGCATTATTATTATTTTTAACTCTCCATTCGCCGGTCCATTCCTCAGAGATTGTATCAAATTTGGTTATACCTTTATATATATATCTCGTATCCCAGTTAGTTTTTGGATTAAGAATTTCTCTTATTTTATATAAACATCCGTCTTCATTAATAAACATTATGTATGCTTTTTTTGTAGTATTATCAATCAGTAAAAGTATTGGTGAACTGTTTTGTAGGTTGTTAGCAGTTCCTATATTCATGTCAGTATAATAATATTCAGCAGAATCAGTATAAGTTTTATAAATATCACCAGCCATCATACATATTTCATATGTATGAGAAAAATCGATTTCAGTAATACTTGTATATAATGAATGAGTTTTTACTATTTCATATTGATTAAAACCAACTGCCTTTACATCAAAAAAACCGCAAAATGAATCTCTGTAATCATAAGTAGCGTCATCTGGTGGTAATAAAAAATCTCGTGCTCCAATAAAATAATTACATAGTAAAAAAGTCGTTTGCCCTCCTGTATAAGCACTTATTGGAGAACCATAAGGGTCAACATGATTAATTGTTGAACTTATCAGATTCCCCTTAGGTTTAGAGCATTTTTTGCCATCATGGTCAATATAAAAATCTCCTGCTTTATAAAAATACTGGTAATGTGTATCCCATTCAAAACTTGGCTCTAATACAATATCTGAAGTTACTTTGTACCCCTTTGTAATTTTTATTCCGTCTGGGGTTTCCCATGTAGTTATATGATATTTTTTAGTATAAACCGGTAAGTCTTCTTCTGTTAAAATATATCCTTTTTCACATATGAAATCTTCAGGGATATTATCATAAGGGTAGCTTACTTTGTATTTTACTGTATAGTGAACTACTTTCTTAGGCTCATCATTTACTATTTTTGTTACTTCTGTTGTACAGGAAATTAAAGACAAAATGATTGTAAGTACAAATAAAACTCTCTTCATAAATTACCATTACATTTTTAAGATTATGTTTTTTGTAATATTAGACTAAATCTATCACGGTTCTAAAACTGTGTCAAAAACAAATACTGGAGATTTATATGAGCGAATTATTATGGTAGAAAAGAATCAGGAACTGGGCTGGATTATTAGGCGGTATCTTACTATTCATGTGAGGATGAAAAGACTTCTCCTTTATATTTTTCCCTCCCAGCCCCGATTGGAGCGGCCGCGGATGCGGAACGGACCTGGAAGGGACGGTCGGAGGCGCCGTGACGCCGGAGCCGCGGAAAGCGGGATTTGAGACTGTTACTATAGTGTGTAATAGAGGAGATATCGGGGCTTGAAGTGACTTGCTGCAAAAAAAAGAGATATGTGCTATTCTTTTTTTTATGAATGCTTTGAAAGCGGGAAAGACATCAAGAGATATTTATGGTTACATCACTGATGATGAGGGGCGGTGCATTCATTACGCTTCAAAACTTGATATTATAGCAAACAGATGCGGTAAATGCGGAAGGTTTTATTCCTGCTATAAGTGTCATGATATGGCTGAGAGTCACCCTTTTTCCCCGGTTGACAGTAAAGAAAATGACAGCGTAATGTGCGGTGTCTGCGGCAGCCTGTATTCTTATGATGAGTACAGCAGTCTTGTAAAATGCAGAAAATGTTTATCTTTTTTTAATCCCCGCTGTGCCCTGCATAAAAGCTGTTACGTAAAATAGCCTTATGCGTCCTGATAAATCTCAATATTCATAGATTTGATTTGAATACTTTCTGTAAATTTGATAATATAACAAAAAATTGTAGTGAGGATTTTTTATGCACAAGAGTTTTATCAGAAAGCTTTTTACATCGCTTTTTCTTTTTTTACTGACTCCGTTCTGCTTCTCTCAGATTCGTGACTATGTAGGAGTTGTACGCCAGCAGTATTTTCCTGAACATGTAAAATACTTTGAAAATTATCGGGATGAATTAAAAGAAAACGGCAGTTCTACATACGCTAATTATGTAGATTCTTATCTTAAAGGAACTTTTGGTTCAGGCTTTGTTTATGTTGCTGCTGACGGAACTAACTATGTTATTACTAACCGTCATGTAGTTTCACAGGCTGCTTCTGCTTCCATTGAATTTGAGGATGCTGACAGCGGTGAATTGAAAAAGTATGAAAATCTTACTGTTCTTTTAACTGATGATGAAATTGATATTGCAATTCTTGGTTTTAAAGACGGTGAAAAACCTTTTAAAAAAGGCCTTACTCTTTCTTCTTCTGCTGTTTCTGACGGTCAGGAAGTATGGTCGGCTGGATTTCCTGGACTCGGAAGTTCTCCTGTATGGCAGCTTGGAAAAGGAACTGTTACTAATGCAAGGGCTCGTATAAAGGATCTTCTTGATCCTGCTGTTTCTCCTTTAATCCAGCATTCGGCTCAGGTTGACGGCGGAAACTCAGGCGGTCCTCTTATGATTTCTTCTTCTAAAGGCACTGCAGGTTATGAAGTAGCCGGTATTAACACCTGGAAGGCTACTTACCGCGATTCAACTAATTTTGCCATTCCTTCTTCTGTTATTCTTACTATGATTAATAAGGCTCAGAAAAAGGCTGATGACAGTGATTCTAAAAAAGCGCTTGAGGAACGTTCTAAAAAACTTGCTGAAGTGCTTATGGATTTAAGCGGTAATTTTACTTCGGTTGCAAAATACATTTCTTACGAAAGGGCTTCAACTCAGGGACAGAAAGATTTTGATTCTGTTCTTCATTTTGCTCCTTCAAAAGTACGCAGCTCTGTTCTTGATGCTTTCAGCTATGATCCTGCTGAAGGTCTCCGCTATGCCTGTGCCTATCAGTTATGGAAAAAATACAGCGCTGAATCAAATGACGGTGCCAAGTATTCTGCAGGCGGTATTTCTGAAACTGACGGTGTTTATGGAGTTGAATATACTTCTGATTCTGAAAAGGCTGCAAAATTTACTTTGACCTGGAAGAAAGAACACGGTTTATGGCGCATTGAAAAAATCAGTTCTGATGCAAAAGATGAAGACTCAAAAAATGCATCTAAAAAATCATCTTCAAAGAAGAATAATAAAAAGACTGAAAAATCAGAATCATCTTCTTATTTTGAAAGTCCTGAAATTAACAGCTGGGATAACACTGTTCTTTCTGCAGGTGTAGAATCAAGCTTAAACGGAAAAGACCTTGCAATAAGGGTAAGTGCAGATTTCTTTGAAAACGGCGGGGGAATCTGGGGAACAAGCATTATGTTCCATTCTGAATCAGTTGATATTTACGGCCACGAGGAAGATGTTGCTGCATTTGGTATGGGCGGCGGCTTCCGTGTTCCTGTAAAAATGGGAAGTTTTGGTGTGAGTCCTTATGCTAAGATTGTCGGAAATCTGGCTTATGGCGGCGATTTTATATTTATCGGTTATGCAATTGAGGCTGGTGCTCAGTTTATGTTTAACTGTGACGGAGACGTTCATTTTGGTTTTGGAGCAGGCTTTAAACAGTTGTATTTAAAACCATGGATGGACTGGGATACTGACAGAAGCCTTTCTGATATCGGGGATCCTGATTCATTTATGAACCGTGCTCTTTCACTTTACGCAGTAATTTCATTCTAAAATAAAAACAGCGCTGCAAATGCGGTGCTTTTAAGGAGTTTGTTTAAATGAAAAAACTTTTAACTTTAACGGCTGCAGCTTTACTCACTGTATTTTTTACAGGCTGTATGTCGATGGGAGCAGCTTTAGGTACTTCTACTAAAAATAAAAAAGAGTATCAGGCTGCAGTTGGAACACCAGAAGATTCTGTTGTTTTCTATGGAAATTTCAATACTATGGGAGCAATGGAAGGTTTCTCTCAGATGAATCCTGATTTTGAACCTGACTATCAGTTTATGGAAAGCCAGAATTTTATTTCAAAGCCTGTAGCTCCTGGTTCAACTTATATTCTTGAAAGAGCTTACAGAGAAGATTCTTATTACATTGGAAACAGACGTTATACCACAATTTATAACTGGTATTATTCAATGCAGGGCTCTATTAATCCGCTCATAATTAATATTCCTAAAAAGCCTGGTCTTTATTACATCGGTGCTTATTCAACAAATACATTTGAAGAAGGCTCTAAGGCTGAAAAAATTGAAAAATCTGCTGAATATGAAGAAATGGTATTAAAAGGCGCTCTTAAACTTTATAAGGGAACAGCCTGGGAAAGTGCAATCAATGCAAGAATCGAGGAGATAAATAATGAAAACAAGAATTAGTATTTTAAGTCTGGCACTTTGTGTTCTTTTTGTACTTCCTGCTTTTTCTGCTGATAAAAAAGTAGGTAATCCGGGAAAAAATGATGTTATCCTTATCGGCCGTATTGTTGTAAAATCAGATGCTGATCTCAACTTTATTGCAAAAACACGCGGAGTCGATGAAAAATACATTAATGACAAACCTGTCTATTACATTCCTTTTGCTCCGGAAGATCCTGATGATTATGATGATGACTATGAGGATTTTGTTGATGACAATCCTAAAGTTCTTTTTGAGGACGGAGAATTTTTTGCAGCCCGCTATAAGGTTAATAAAAAGACAAGAAACCTCAAGTTTTCAGGAATGGTAAAATATGCCTTCTTCGGTGTTCAGAATTCTTATATCTGGCTGCCGTTTGATTTTAACATTGATGTTCCTGAAGGTGTTCAGGCTATGTATATCGGTACGTTCTATTTTGAAACTGCAGGTTATGATTTTGTATTCAAAAAGACTTCTCATGTTGATGAATATGAACTTGCCCAGGAAGCTCTTGATAAAGTTACTAAAAAGCATTTTGACCTTTATCGTGCAGATTTAAAAGAAAATCCTAAAGAAGAACCTAAAAAATAGTGGTTCCGGCCTGATTTTTTTTCAGGCAGGTATTAAGCGGTCATCTTTAAAGATGGCCGTTTTTTTTCTGTTTTTTTTCCGCATTTTTATTGAAGATTTTGCGATTTTTTTTCTATGGGTGTATAATTTAATCATGCAGGATACAACAATAGTAACTAGTTCACCAGTTGGACAGCATCTGGAAAAAATTGCTGACAGTGCACAGGTTTCTTACCTCATGTTTAATAAAAAGAAAATTAATCTTGTTGCTAAAATGACTATAGGCCGCTCAAGTGACTGTAGCATTGTGGTTGATAATAAACTTGCAAGCCGTGTTCATGCAACAATTCAGAGAATTAAGGATGTTTTTTTTATTAAAGATGAAAACTCTACGAACGGAACTTTTATTAATGGCAGAAGAATCCCGAATGATAAATACGTAAAACTTAATCCCGGAGATAAAATTACCATTGGTTCTGTAAATCTTGTTCTTTCATAGGCGAACTGAATTTTGAGCCTCAGAACTGAACTTTTTTCTTTACGCAATTGTGCTTCTCTTCCTTCTTACGAAGAACTTGTTTCTATAATCGGGAATACTGTTTCTCTTCTTGAGAATGAGAATCCCTCCTACAGGCCCCGCGAAAGTTCAAAAGAAAAACTTTCAGGCGGTCTGCTTGATTTTTGCGGCATGGAAAATGATAAGCCTGTAATAGTCATTCCTGACCTTCATGCGCGGCGTTATTTTTTAATGCATATTTTAGATTATTCTGTAAAAATTGGTGATCAAAAACTTAGTATCCTTGATGCCTGCCAGAAAAATCTTATTTATCTTGTGTGTGTTGGCGATATTTTTCATTCTGAAATGCGCGGTTATAAACGCTGGAAAGAAGCTTATGTTCAGTTTAAAAACGGCACTATCTTAAGTAAACAGATGACAGAAGAAATGGTTGAGAATCTGAATCTGCTTTTAATGGTAATGAAATTAAAACTTGCCTGTCCTGAAAGCTTTCACTGTCTTAAAGGAAATCATGAAAATATTTTAAATGAAGAAGGAAGGGGTAATCATCCTTTTTATAAAATGGCTGCAGAAGGGGAGATGGTCTACCGCTTTATGGCAGAGTTTTATGATGATGCAGTGATTTATCTTTTGAGCTGCTTTGAACATTCGCTTCCTTTGTGCGCTATATTTCCAAATCTTGCTGTAAGCCATGCAGAGCCTTCTGTTCCCCTTACTAAAAGAAAAATTATTAATTACAGAAGGCATTCAGATGTTGTTCTTGCTCTTACCTGGACAGGAAACGGCAGTGCACTTTCAGGTTCTGTTTCCAAATCCATAATGAATTTAATAAAGAAAAACTGCCGTCAGGTGGTCTGGATTGGCGGTCATCGTCCTGTTGAAGGGAAGTTTTATAAAAGACAGCGCGGCAAATATATTCAGATTCATAATCCTGAAGAAGAAAACATTGCTGTAGTAAGGCCTGGAAGAAAATTCAATCCTGAAACTGATATTTACAGCGTTAAGTCAATGCAGGGCTAAAAGCGGAGGTTTATTTTGGCTGAGAAAATTCCTGAAGTAATCGGTAAATATAAAATCTTAGGTCTCATCGCAAAAGGCGGAATGGGTGCTGTCTATAAGGCAGTTCATCCGTCTTTAAAAAGACAGGTTATCCTTAAAAAACTTACAATCCGCAATAATAAAATCGTCAAAGAGCGTTTTAAGAGGGAAGCGCAGATTCTTCTTGATATGCAGAGCCCTTATATCGTTCATCTTTTTGATTACTTTGTTGAAGGTTCGAGTCACTACATTGTTGAGGAATTTGTTGAAGGCCTTTCTCTTTCTCAGGTTCTTGATAAACAGGTTGCCCTTGGAACTGAGCTTGCACTTCTTATTTTTCAGGATTCCTGCATGGCCCTTAAATTTGCTCATGCCAGAGGAATCGTTCACAGAGATATTAAGCCCGGTAACATTTTAATTTCAAAACGTGCCGAGATTAAACTTGCAGATTTTGGAATTGCTTCCTCTGAAAGTGAGGAAGAAAGTGTTCCTGATACCAGTGATGATTCAAAAGCTACTGTTATGATGGATTCCGGCCTTACCCAGCATGGAGTAACATTAGGAACCCCTGCTTATATGTCTCCAGAGCAGATAACTGACAGCCGCAGTGTTGATAAAAGGGCAGATATTTATTCAATGGGCGTAATGCTTTATGAAATGCTGACTGGCACAAAACCTTTTCCATCTGCACTCAATGAAGCTACGCTTGAAAAAATTAAAAAAGGCAAGTATGTAAATCCAAGGAAAATCGATAAATCAATTCCTCCTGTTATCTGCCGCATGATAAGGAAAATGCTTAAGGCAAATCCTGCGCGCCGTTATCAGTCAATTGATCCGGTAATTAAAATCGTTAAAAAGTATCTTTCTCATTATGATACACACAGAATCCGTGTATGTCTGGCTCAGACAGTTTTGACAAAAAGACAGTTTACGGTACCGCCGTTTGAAAGAAAAAGTGAAAAAAGCAAAAAAATCCTGCTTTCAGTTCTGGGCGCTGCTGCCCTGGCCTGTGTCTGCTGGTGGGTATGGAACAAGGGATATGTTCATAAAACTGTATTAAGTCACTGGTATAAGAGTGTTGTCCTTAATCTTCAGCTGCCGTCAACCTCCTCAGTTGATTCTGACCTTCCTGTACGTTCTTTCTTTTTTGTTGATGACGGAAAGAATATTCCTGAAGTAAAAAACAGCCGCCGTATTTTCTATGAGGAAAAAGAATATAAAGTTGTTGACGGGAAAAAAGTGGAAGTTAATGCTTCTTCTAAAAATAAAAAATTCGTCACAAGCCCTGTATACTTAAGGCCTGGAAAATACCGTGTAAAAATCGCTGTCGGTCCTTATGTCATGTGGCAGTCATTAAAAGTTGAAGATAAGAGCGTAACTTTTAAAGTTAATAACCTTAAAAATGTTAAGCGTCCCGTAACAGTTCATGCTTTAAGTTATGACAGGGAAAGCGGTAAATCACTTTCAGGTAAGACTAAATTCTATCTTTCTTACAGGGGAAAATGGGTTCTGCTCGATGAGGTTGATGTAAGTGAAATAAAAACGGGTTCTGTATTAAAATTCCTTGCAAAGTGTGAAGGTTATGAAGACTCTCTTTATTCCCTTATTTTAGACTGGTATCAGGATGAATTGTTTTTGAATGTCGGAATGGATGAAAAAAAAGACACTTCTGATTCCCATGTTTCTGCTGAGAAAAATGCTTCAAAAACTAAGACGCCTGCTGTAAAATCTAAAAAATAAATTACTTGCCGGCGAGTGTTTTTATCATTAAATTATAAGTATGGCTAAAAATGATAAAAATATCGATGATGAGATTATTATAGATGAAAATCAGGATGAGCAGTCTGTAACAGAGCAGATTAAAAATGCAATTGATGATTTAATTTCAAAACACATTGAAGGAAAAGACGTTCCTGTTGATGTTGAAGTTGTTGTAACTAAAGACGACGGGAAGAAAGGAAAAAAAGAAAAATCTGGTTCTTCAAAAAAAGCAAAAGAAAATAAAAAAGAAGAAAAAAATACTCCTTTCGGGTCAATAATTACTGTTGACCAGACGCTGCCTGTAAAACTTCCGCTTATTGGCTTAAATGGACATCCGATTTTTCCTGGAATTTTCACTCCGATTATTCTTTCTAATCCTGACGACGTTAAAACTGTTGAAGAAGCCTGGTCTAACGGCGGTTTTGCAGGTCTTGTACTTACAAAAAATGAAACTGAAAATCCTACGGTCAATGACCTTTATGATATTGGAACTGCAGTCAGAATTATTAAAAAAATCAATCTTCCTGACGGCGGAATAAATATTTTTGTTTCTACTGTAAAGCGTTTTAAGGTCAGAAAGGGTCTTTCTGCAAAAAATCCTGTAGTAGCGGCAGTTCAGTATCTTGAAGATGAAGAAGATGATACTTTTGAAACAAAAGCACTTACAAGGGCTTTAATCAGTGAAATGAAGGAAATCAGCGATAATAATCCTCTCTTTTCTGAAGAAATGCGCCTTAACATGGTTAATATCGATCATCCGGGAAAGATTGCAGATTTTATTGCTTCAATACTTAATGTTGATAAAACCGAGCAGCAGAAAGTCCTTGAAAATCTTAATGTCCGTTCCAGAATTGAGCAGGTTCTTGTTTTTATTAAAAAAGAACAGGAACTTCTTCGTATGCAGAAAAAAATCCAGAATGAGCTTAACGATAAAATCGAAAAGAATCAGCGTGAATACTTTTTACGCGAAGAGATGAAAGCAATTCAGGATGAACTTGGTGTAGGGCTTGACGGCGAAGGTAATGAATACACTAAGTTTAAAGAGAAAATCGAATCATTTAAGTTTGAGGGCGAAGTAAAGGAAACAGCAGAGAATGAGCTTGAAAAGTTTAAGCTGATGGATCCTCAGTCTTCAGAATATTTTGTAAGCAGAAATTATCTTGAGCTTTTATGTGCCCTTCCATGGAATGATACCTCAACTGAAGAATTAGATCTTGCAAAGGCATATAAAGTTCTTGAAAGAGATCATTACGGTCTTGATGATGTAAAAAAACGCATTATTGAATATCTTGCCGTTAGAAAATTAAAAAAAGATAATAAAGGTTCAATTTTAATTCTTGCAGGCCCTCCTGGAGTCGGAAAAACTTCAATCGGACATTCGATTGCAGATGCAATGAACAAACCTTTTTACCGCTTCAGTGTCGGCGGTATGCGTGATGAGGCTGAAATTAAAGGACACAGAAGAACTTATATCGGTGCAATGCCTGGAAAAATCCTTCAGGGCTTAAAAATCACTAAGAATAAGTCTCCTGTCTTCATGCTTGATGAAGTTGATAAAATGGGATCCAGCGCACAGGGAGATCCTGCAAGTGCGCTTCTGGAAGTTTTAGATCCTGAACAGAATGTTTCATTCCGTGATAATTATCTTGATCTTCCGTTTGATGTAAGCAATGTATTTTTTATTCTTACTGCAAATTCTCTTGATACAATTCCTGAACCTTTGCTTGACCGTGCGGAAATAATCCAGCTTTCAGGTTATATAGATCAGGAAAAACTTGAGATTGCACGTAAATACCTGATTCCTAAAAACCTTAAAAAGAACGGACTTGAAAAAAATCAGGTAAAATATACCAAAGCAGCACTGAGCAGAATTGCAGAAGAATATGCACGAGAAGCAGGTGTGCGTAATTATGAAAAATGCATCGATAAAATTCACCGTAAGTTAGTAACTGAAGAACTTACAAAAATACCTGCAGATATAAAAAAGCTCAGTAAAGTGTCCAAAATTGAAAATGGGGATTCACTTCAAATTAAAGACCGCGTATATGAAATTGATGCCGGGGATCTTGATAAATATCTTGGAAAACCGGTCTTTGATGAAAGCATAATAAAAAAGGCTGAAGTTCCTGGAACCTGTATTGGTCTTGCATGGACAAGCATGGGAGGCGATACTCTTCTTATTGAGGCAATTACTTATCCTGACAGTAAGGGCGGCCTTATTCTTACAGGGCAGATGGGCGATGTAATGAAAGAGTCTTCTCAGATTGCCTTTAACTGGGCTAAATCCTATGCGATTCAAAATCAGATTAAAGAAAGTGAATGGTTTGATAAAAATGCTGTTCACCTGCATATTCCCGAAGGAGCAACTCCAAAAGACGGACCAAGTGCAGGTATTACCATGGCAACCGCTTTCCTTTCACTTTTTACAGGCAGAATTATAAAAGATAATACTGCGATGACCGGTGAACTTGACCTTACCGGTGCTGTAATGCCTATAGGCGGACTTCGTGAAAAGACTGTTGCAGCCAAAAGAAACGGCATAAAAACAATTTTTATTCCAAAAGCAAATGAACGCGACCTTGAAGAAATTCCTGATATCGTTCAGAGTGGAATTAAATTTATTCCTGTGCGTCATGCAATGGAAGTTATGACGCAGGTTTTTAAGCCGTTAAAAAACGGTAAAAAAAGTGCAGATTACGGATTCTAAAAGGATGTTAAAATGTTTCCACGTGTGTTTTTAAATAAAAATGAAGAAACAGAAATTCAGCAGGGCTTTCCCTGGGTTTTTGATAATGAAATTTCACATGTAAAGTTTGAAGAAAAGAACGGAGTTAATCAGACTTCTCTTGCAGACTGCAGGGTGAAAGACGGTCAGATTGTTGAAGTTTTTGCAAACGCAGGCGGATTTTTAGGAACAGGCGTAATTAACAGAAAGTCCAAGATTACTGTGCGTCTTATCGGAAGAGAGCATGCAGATGTAATTATGGCAGATCCTGCAGCATTCTATGCTAAAAAGATTCAGGATGCCTATGATTTAAGAAAATTCTATTATTCCATGAAGGACAGTTACCGTCTTGTGTACGGCGAAGCTGACTTTATTCCAGGTCTTATTGTTGAACGCTATGTTGATGTAAAGAAAAACATTTATCTTGTTGTCCAGTTTCTTTCTTTAAGCTGTGAGGTTTTCAGAAAAGAAATTCTTGATGCTTTAAAAAAGATTATCAGACCATATGGTATTTACGAGCGTGATGATGCATCTGTCCGCGAAAAAGAAGGCCTTGAAGAAAAAGCAGGATGGCTTGGTGAAAAAAGGGAAAATGTAATTACAATCCGTGAAAACGATGTTCTCCTTGAAGTTGATATTGCGCACGGACAGAAAACAGGATATTTCCTGGACCAGAAATTCAACAGAAAGGAAGTCGGAAAACTTGCCGAAGGTAAGCGTGTTCTTGACACCTTTACACATACAGGAGCGTTTGGGCTCAACTGTTTTAAAGGCGGCGCTAAAGAGGTTATAAGTGTAGATTTAAGTCAGGAAGCCGTTGATATGGTTAACAGAAATATTGCACTTAATAAAGCAGGCGAAAAAATGAGCGCTGTCTGTGCCGATGTCTTTGATGTATTAAAAGATTATGAGGCAAAAGGCGAAAAGTTTGACCTTATCATACTTGATCCTCCGGCCTTTACAAAAAATGCAAAAAACATTCAGAAAGCCTACGGCGGTTATAAGGAAATCAATCTGAGGGCAATGAGGCTCTTAACTGAAAACGGAATTTTAGTCACCTGTTCCTGTTCTTATTTTTTTGATTCTGTTCATTTTTACGGAATGATAATGAAGGCAGCCGAGGACTCAAAAAAGAAAGTTCAGATTCTCGCAAAGTACGGTGCAGGTCCTGATCATCCTGTTCTTGCAGGATATCCTAAATCTGAATATTTAAAATGTGCTGTCTGCAGGGTTGTACAGGCTTAAAGGGAAGGGTGTATTGTCGTATAACTGTGTTTTTGTTTTAGGGCCTACCGCTGTCGGAAAAACTGCAATAGGAGTTCGTCTTGCTGCCTGCCTTAACGGTGAAGTCATAAGTGCAGACAGCCGTCAGGTTTACAAAGGACTTGATATTGGAAGCGGCAAGGACCTTGAAGATTTTAAAATACCTTCTTCTTACGCTCTTGAATTAAATCCTTCTTTAAAAGAAAAAATTAAAGAGGGTTTTTATAATGTTCCCTATCATTTAATTGATGTTACAGATTTATCTTACGAATATTCTCTTTATGATTTTGTTTCTGACTTTTATAAAGCATTTTCTGACTGTCTTGAAAGAAATGTCCTCCCGGTAATTGTTGGCGGAACAGGAATGTATCTTGATTCAATTCTGCACAATTACGATATGATTCCCTTTACGCCCGATAAAAACGAAGAAGAAAAATTACAGGAACTTTCTTATGAAGAATTAAAACAGATATTAATTAAGGAAAAAGAAAAACTTCATAATACAAGTGAATTCGGAGATAAGGACAGAATTATTAAGGCAATTCTTTTAAACCGCTTTAATAATTCACCTGAATATAAAATCTTAAGAAAAAAAGTCCTTCAGGAGCGCCCAGAAGTTAAGCCTCTTGTAATTGGAACAACTCTTGAGAGAAATCTGGTGAGAAAAAGAATTACAGACAGGTTAAAACTCCGTCTTGATAACGGCCTGATTGAAGAAGTTAAGAATCTTCATGAAAAAGGTGCAGACGGGAAAGAAGGTGCTTCCTGGGAAAGACTTGAAAGTCTCGGTCTTGAGTACCGTTTTGTAAGTGAATATCTTGAAGGAAAAATAGAATCTAAGGAAAAACTTTTTGAGTTATTAAATCTTGCAATAGGACAGTTTGCAAAAAGACAGGAAACCTGGTTCCGTGGAATGGAAAAGAAGGGTATAAAAATAAACTGGCTGCCAGAAGAGATGCCGGTGGACACCCGCTTTAAGGCAGCCTTAAATCTTATAAAAGAAAATTTTTAAATTATTTTTAACTTAAGCGCTTGCTTCTACAACTGCAGCAACTTTTGTGAGGTAACCAGTGCGGATGCAAGAATCAAATAAAGCTTTGCTGATGTAGTCTGTTGTAACATCTTCATAACCGTCTTCATCACGTACGATGCGTACAACATAGCCGTCATCCATCTCCCTTACTACTGTCATGTAGTCAGTTGATTTACCAATGCTTTTAAGTGTATATGTACCCATTTTATATTCCTCCTGCGTTTGTTTTTCGCAAAATATATTCCGTACATTAATATTTTCGGTATAATAAAAAAAACATTAAGGATTTTTTAATTTTTTATAAATTTATGCTGATTTGCGACGCACACCTTCATCTGCCACATTCTTCTCTTCCTGTTCTGCCGTCCGGCAGTGACTATTGTGCTCTTTCGTGTGTTTTTTCGCGTGAAGAAGCAGAGTTTCAAAAAAAAATTATTGAACAAAATCTTTCGGGAAAGGATCAGAACCGCGTAAAAATTTTTACAGCAGCGGGTATTCATCCGCAAAACCCTGATATGAGTTTAAAAACTTTTTTAACTGAACTCTTAGAATCAAATGAATGTGACGCAGTGGGTGAGTGCGGTTTTGATTTTTATACACAACAGCTGAAACAGACAGTTAATGAGCAGGAGAAAGTCTGGAAACTTCAGCTTAAACTTGCCCTTGATTATAATAAACCTCTAGTAATTCACGGCAGAAAATCTGCTCAAATGTTTTTCCGTGATATAAAAGAATTAAAAAAACTCAAGGCAGTAGTTTTTCATTCATGGGCAGGAACACTGATAGAGGCTCTTTCGATGCTTGATAAAGGTGTGAATGCTTATTTTTCTTTTGGAAAGCCATTAATAAACGGAAAAAAGAGTGCTTCTGAATGTGTTAAAAAACTTCCTGCCGCAAATATTTTCCTGGAAACAGACGCTCCTTATCAGACTTTAAAAGGTGAGGATAAAACTCTTTCAGAAGATATTCTGAAAGTATATGAGAAAGCTTTTGAACTTCGGGGAGAAGACTTTTTCCCCGATATAAGGGTGATTTTTTAGGAAAGGGGCAGAGTGAGACTTTTATTATTTTTGCTTTGTCTTTAATCTGAAAGTTCTTTTTTTATTGTTTCCAGGGCATTAAGATAGTCACTGTAAAATACTTGTGTTAAGGCTTTTATATCGCCTGATTTTTTTTCACGGAGTACGTCTTCAAGTTCCTGTCCGCTTGAAGCAAGTGCCTGCATTGCAAGCTGTCTTCCTGCTCCTTTTACGCGGTGTGTATAACTTGCTGCTTCACTTTTTTTTCCTGATGAAATTAGTTCTTCAAGATGTTCAGGTGAAAACTCTGTTTCAAGAAAGGTTTCAAGAAGTATGATTAAGAGTTCTTCATCATTATCTACTAATTCAAGGGCTGCTTTTCTGTCAAATACTGCGCTCATTTTTTATCCTCATAGAAATCTTTTCCAGTCCTGTCAGTTATAACAAAACACGGGAGATTTTTTACTTCAACCAGACGTACTGCTTCCATTCCAAGGTCTTCGTAATCGATGATTTTTTGTGAAATGATGTAATTTGAAGCGATAAAAGCTGCAATTCCACCCGGTGTACCAAGATAAAAGGCCTTGTATTTCTTACAGGCGTCAATCCACTGTCTGCTTCTGTTTCCTTTTGCAAGTGTTACAAGTGCAGCCCCACGGCTCATTAAAAGCTCTGCATAGGAATCCATTCTTCCTGCAGTTGTCGGTCCGAAAGAGCCGATTATTTTTCCTTCAGGTGTGCGGGCAGGACCTGCATAGCATACAGGGTATTTTTTTGTATATTCAGGAAGGTCTTTTCCTTCATCAGTAAGTTTTTTCCATCTGGCATGTGCAGCATCCCTTGCAACAAGAATTTTTCCTGAAAGTAAGACTCTGTCTCCTGCCTTTGCATTTTTAAGCTGCTCTAAGGTCGATTCCATTGAAATTTCTGTATTAACGGATATCTGACCGGCAGTGTTTGAAGAGTTCTCAAGAATTTTAGTGCATTCATCAAAATGCTCGAGCCCCGCAGGATTTTCAACTGTTTTCTCAAGATATATTCCTTCGTTTGTCAGAGTAACTTTCAGGTTTCTGTGCGCTGAACAGCTTACGCCTGTGCTTAAAGGACAGCTTGCGCCATGACGCGGAAGACGGACTGCTACGGCATCAAGACAGAATCTGCTTCCTCCAAACTGTGCTCCATAACCGGTTTCTGCAGCAATTTTTAAGATTTCTTCTTCTATCTCTTTGTCGCGGAAGCCATAAGGATTTGGCTCATATGTCATTTTGTCATAGGCTCCGCAGGTTGCAAGTTTTAATGTCAGAAGGTTCTGCTCAGGACTTAAACCTCCTGCCACGAAAGCGATTGTGTATGGCGGGCAGGCACTTGTTCCGAAGTGTGAAATCTGTTCTTTAAGGAATTTTCTAATTGATTCTTTATTAAGGCTTGCTTTAGTACCCTGAACAAAACTTGTTTTGTTTGAAGAGCCGCCTCCTTTAGCGCAGAAAATAAAATTATAGGAAGACGAAGGAGCATTTTTTACAAACTCAGGAAGTGGTGCAAGACAGCTTTCTTCACTGAAGACTGTCACCTGGGCAGGCATGTTATTTTTCGGATCTTTTTCATCATAAAAATTAAGCGGGCAGGTTGTTGAAAACCTCAGTTTTTTTTCATCATACAGCCGTGCTGCTCCTGAAGAAAGCTCCTGTGTTTCAGTTGTTCCGCTGCTTCTGGTGAGAATATTTCCTTTTTTCCAGGCAAAAATATTTGCAATTCCTGTGTCCTGACATAACGGAAATATTTTTTGTGATGATGTCTGGGCATTTTTTAAGATACAGGCTAAGACGTAGCGGTCGTTTTCTGATGCATCTGGGGAGAGGGCAGCCTTAATGATATTTTCTAAATGTTCCTTTGTAAAAGTAAAGGATAGTCTTTCAAAAGCAAGGTATGCAGCCTGACTCAGGACTTTTGAGTCAAATACTGTTATTTTATAGTCTTTATTAGTGTCAGGAGAAAACTCTGAAGTTTCTCCTTTATTGAATGGAATAAAATCATAATCGTCTTTATTAAATGTATATTTAGTGCTCATAGGCATAGTATAGAGTGTTTGAAGCCTTTTTGCTATAATATTGTTATGAACAAAAATAAATTAAAATCATTATCCTTAGCAGTGGTTTTATCATCACTTGTCTTCGCAGTTTTAAATCTTTCATTTAATTTTGATATATCAGTTTTTTCTTTACCGGTTTGCCTTGCTTTTACCTGGTTTGTTTATAAATCTGGTTATGTTGAGCTTTTTATTAAGAATAACCTTAACTATATCAGCATTTTCCGTGAACTTTTACAGTATAAGCCGTATGTGCTTTTGATTGCATTTGTTTTAAGGCGAGCCGGAAATAACGGTACTCTATTTTTTCTTGATTTTGTGAGTGTTGTTTTCTGGTGTGTTACAAGTTTTCTTGATTTATGGATTCTCCGGTATCTTAATCCAAAAAGAATTGAAACAGTTGATCCTGAATGGAAAAAATACTGTACTTCACATAAATTTTCTGAGCGCGGTAAAAGCGGCTGGTGTATTTCAATTCCGCTTTCAGCAAAAAATACTTTCAAAATTTATCCAAAACATATCGGCTGGGAACTTTTAAGCTGGCTTGATGCACTTGTTCAGGCTGTTTTTATGGTTCTTCTTTTAAATATTTTTATTGTCCAGCTTTATGAAATTCCTTCTGAATCCATGGTCCCTGAATTTTTAATCCGTGACCGTGTTGTTGTATTTAAGAGTGCAAGCGGACCTAAATTTCCTCTTTCAGATGTAGGTCTTCCTTATTTAAAAAAATACAAGAGGGGAGATATCGTAATTTTCAGAAATCCTCATTATGCAGATGACCGTAAAAGTGAAGTAAAAACTTTTATAAGCCAGCTTGTCTATATGTGTACCCTTACTACTGTAAATTTAAATGTTGATGAGGGTGGAAATCCTAAGGCTGATCCTCTTGTTAAGCGTGTGACAGGTGTTGCCGGAGAACAGCTTATGATGCAGGATGGTATTCTTTATTCAAGAACCAAGGCATCTGATGAATGGCAGGCTGTTACAAAAGACAGTGACTGGGCTGAATGGAACTTAAACGAGGTAAAAAAATCAATAAAACGCGGCTTAACAAAAGACAGTTATGTTTTAAGCCAGGAAAATTACGATTTGATGCTTGAATGCGAAAAAGAACGCAATGAATTTGATGTTTCTCTTTTTGCGGTAGAAGCAAAGACTTTGAGTGAACGCTTTAAGTCGGCTTTTAACCGTTATACCGGTGAAAGAACTGACAGTGATTTAACTTCTCTCAGTGAGCAGAAAAATCTCTGGGAAAATTATATGCTTTCGATGCACCTCGGCTATGCAAAAATGCTTTTGAGCAGTACAAATGGTGAGCGATGGTTTAACAGTTTTATGACAGAGTGGACAGATAATCTTCATCATGATTTTGAAGGTGATTTATACAGTGAGGCCTGCTTTAAGCTTAACCTTATGTTTAAGCAGACAATCGGAAAACTGATTGTAAGGGATGCGCTTCTTCTGGTAAATGGAAGTTCAGTTTCTGACATTCAGAATGATAATCAGATTAAAGAAAACCTTCAGACAGCTTATATGCTTAATCTTTATACTGCGCTTATGGATTTAAGGAATATGAAGATTTTCCCTGCAAATGATGATAAAGGCAATCCTCAGTACATTCCTGAAAACTGCTATTTTATGATGGGGGACAACCGCTTTAATTCCCTTGATATGAGGCATTCATATAATCAGTGGCTAACCGCACTTTCAGAACTGGACCCGTACTCCGTAACTTATTACACAAATCTTGAACCGCAGTATGTAAACCGTTCAAAAATTTTAGGTACTGCCTGCTATAGATTCTGGCCTGTTACAAGACGGGGAGTTCCTGGAGTGACAGGAAAGTAATTTTCAGCTTAAGAAAATCCTGCCGGCAGGTCGGGGCCTGAAATTTCGAAAAAAAAGGTGCGTTCACAACGCACCTTTTGTATTTTTACGTTCTATGGGCTGCCTCTTTAGCGACCGCATGCAAGAGACTTGTATCTTGGCCGGTCGCATTAGCGACCGCATGCAAGAGACTTGTATCTTGGCCGGTCGCATCAGCGACCGCAGCACTGCTTATATTTCTTTCCGCTTCCGCATGGACACGGATCGTTTCTTCCTACTTTTGGAACTGTTCTTTTTACAGTAACTGACGCACCCTGTCTTCCGTTTGCCATTACACGGCCTGCTGCCTGACGGCTCTGGTATGCATTTACAGAAGAACTTCTGCTCTGTTCTGCTTCATTTGCAGCCTGGCTCATTGACTGGCTTTCTGAGTGCTGTGCATTCATCCTGATATTGCGCTGAACAGGCTGTGGTGCTGCGTTTATCTGAACCCTTACCTTGATTACACGTCCTGCGATTGTAAGACGGATGTTTTCAATCATTTCTTCAAAGGCGTTGAAACCGTCAATCTTGTATTCTGTAAGAGGGTTTTTCTGTGAGTAAGAGCGGAGGTGAACTGCTTCCCTTAATCCGTCAAGATATTCAAGCTGGTCGAGCCATTTTTTGTCGATAAGCTGTAAATACTGGTAACGGATGAACATATTGAACTGTTCATGACCTACGAGTGTTTCTTTCTCAGTAAGATCATTCTGGAGAAGTGCAAGAACAGCTTCTTCAGTTGTTTCCTGAGCCGGAAGCTGAACTCCAAAATTTTCCCTTATTTCATCGAGCAGTGTTGAAAGTCCTGTCTTTTTGTTTGATGCATATTCGTTAAACCACTGGTCAAGATAATCTTTTGCAGTGTTCATGATTCTTTCAGAAAGTCTGTCATCGGCTAAGATTGAATCTCTCTGCTCGTAAATGAATTCCCTCTGGTCATTTAAAACATCATCATAATCAATGAGGTTTTTACGGATCTCAAAGTTGCGCTGTTCAACCTTCTTCTGGGCGTTTTCAATTCCTTTGGTAAGCCATGGATGATAAATAGGTTCATCATTATTCATGCCGATTTTAGTCATGATTCCTTTCATGCGTTCTCCGCCGAAAAGCCTCATTAAATCATCATCCATTGAAATAAAGAATTTTGAACGTCCAGGATCTCCCTGACGGCCGGAACGACCGCGGAGCTGGTTATCAATACGGCGTGATTCATGGCGTTCAGAACCGATTACATAAAGACCGCCTAAAGCCTTTACTTCTTCGTAGTCAGCCTTCCATTTTTCTTTTTCGATTTCTACGGCTTCTTTAAGCTGCTGAGGTGTTGCATTTGTACCTGCGCGTTTTACGGCACGTGCTTCATAGCTTCCGCCCAGCTTGATGTCTGTACCGCGTCCTGCCATGTTCGTAGCAACTGTTACAGCACCCTTTGCACCTGCTTCAGCAATGATTAAAGCTTCGCGGGCATGATTTTTAGCATTTAATACTTCATGACGGATTCCTGCACTTGTAAGGAGGGCAGAAAGATGTTCTGACTTTTCAACTGATACAGTTCCGACAAGAATAGGCTGTCCTTTTTCATGGGCTGTTTTAATTTCACGTACAATTGCACGCCATTTATCATCTTCGTTGAGGTAAACTTCATCCTGTTCATCAATTCTTGCAACAGGAAGGTTTGTTGGAATTGCTACTACATCGAGTTTATAGATTTTTGCAAATTCAACTGCTTCTGTCTGGGCTGTACCTGTCATACCTGAAAGTTTTGAGTACATGCGGAAGAAGTTCTGGAAGGTAACTGTAGCCATTGTGCGGTTACGCTGTGCAATTTTTACATGTTCCTTGGCTTCAATTGCCTGATGAAGTCCGTCTGAGTAACGTCTTCCTTCAAGAATACGGCCTGTAAATTCGTCTACAATCTGAACCTGACCGTCTTTTACAACATAGTCAACATCATTCTGATAGAGAAGGTGAGCTCTTAAAGCCTGAGTAAAGTAGTGCAGGTATTCAAAGTTCTGTTCGTCCTGAAGTTTTGAATCAGCGCTGATAAGGTTATGCTGGTGAAGAATCTTTTCAATGTGGAGCATACCTTTGTTTGTAAAGGAAACTCGCTTTGATTTTTCATCGATTTTATAGTCACCTTTTAAAGCTTCCCTCTGTTCTGGTGTCATGTTTACTTCATCAGGATAATCATCGATAGCAGGATCTTTTTCTACTTCTTCGAATTCGCCGACATATTTGTCAACTTCGTAGTACTTGTAAGTATCGTCTTCACCTGCGCCTGAAATGATGAGAGGGGTTCTTGCTTCATCGATAAGGATGGAGTCAATTTCGTCAACGATACAGTAGTTGAAACCGCGCTGAACTTTACGGCTTAAATCAATCTGCATGTTGTCACGCAGGTAATCAAAACCAAGTTCATTGTTTGTTCCGTAAGTAATATCACAGTTATATGCAGCCTTGCGGGCTTCGTTGTCCATGTTTGAAAGAATTGCACCTGTAGTACAGCCAAGATATGCAAAAACAGGACGCATGGTAGCGGCATCGCGTTCTGCCAGGTAATCGTTTACGGTTACTACATGAACGCCTTTTCCTGTGAGGGAGTTAAGGTAAGAAGGCGCAACTGCAACAAGGGTTTTACCTTCACCAGTCTTCATTTCTGTAATACGTCCAAGATGGAGGTTGATGGAACCCATTATCTGTACGTCATAGGCACGTTCTCCGCGTACACGGAAAGCGGCTTCACGGCAGAGAGCAAAGGCTTCCGGAAGTATGTCGTCGAGAGTTTCTCCTTTTGCAAGGCGCTCCTTAAAAAGCTGTGTCTGTTTTGGAAAATCTTCTTCAGAAAGGGATTTTGCCCATTCTTCTTTTGCATTTACTGCTGCAACGATGGGCTTAAGTTTTTTTACATCACGGTCATTCTGTGAACCGAAAATGGCGGTAAAAATTTTGTCTAACATAATATTAATAATATACACAAAAAATAGACTTAAGAATAGTAAAAAACAAACAGACTGTGTAAATTTTAAGTCCATAAAAATATCCGGACAGCCGCAACTTAAGGCACTTTGCCTTTTAGACTTATGTTGACGGGCTTAATTCAATTTAATATTCTTTTAACGGTATGATTAAAAATGTTTCTATAATTGCCAGAACCAGTCTTTTATTTTTATGCGGGAGTCTTTTTTTCTCTTTTGTTTCATGCAGCCGCTCAAAAACTGTTGCGTCCCTTAAGGGAAATGAGCTTTTTACAATAAATTACGGAAGCTTTGAAGATGAGCTTAATCTCTTTAATTTAAGTTCTACCGGTAGTATTAATACCCACATGACCATGCTTGACGGTTTTTTCTTTATTGCCAACGGCGAGTCAAAAAAAATCATGGAATTAAATTCTTACGGGGATCTTTTAAGTCTTTTTTACAATGAAGAAATCACTAAAAACCCTTCATTTGCCTCAGAAAATTCCCTGAATTCTACAAAAAAAGCAATTGCCTATCCTTTTAATACACTCGGTCCTTTGACAGTAGATTCTAAAAAAACACTTTATGCAGTTGATACCCTCCCGGCTGAAAGACAGGAGTTTGATACTGAAAATAAAGTTCTTTTGAATTACATTGTACTGCGCTTTAACGGTGAAGGACGTTTTATTGATTATCTGGGACAGCAGGGACCGGGCGGAACTCCTTTCCCGTTTATAAAATCTGTTCATGCAACAAAAAATGATGAACTTGTAGTTGTCTGTGAACAGAATGAAGGACCTGTTGTTTTCTGGTTTAACAGCAGGGGCTATCTGCTTTATAAAATTCCTTTCAATGACGGCTCTGTTCCAAAACTTAAGGAGCAGTCAGAAACTGAAAATGTTTATTTTGTCTGTCTTGAAAAGGTTATTCCTGATAATGAAACTCATAAACTTTATGTACTGGTAAATTATTTCCAGAATTATCTTGATCCTGCTACAAAAGTACAGTCCGGTATTGATTACGAAAAAACAATGCTTTATCCGCTTGATGCAGAGACAGGTTTTTATGAGGAAGGACTTGATATTCCTCCTTTCGAAGACAGTATAAGTGAAAACTTAAGTAAAGAAGTTTTTCCTGTTCCGTTTGACTTCCTTGGTGTTACTGATTCAGGATGGTTCTTTTTCATGCTGCCTGTAGATAAAGGCTGTCTTGTTCAGATGGTGCATCCGGACGGTCAGAAAATTTTAAAACGTGTACTTAACATTAATCACAGTGAGATGCTCTATTATTCAATGTGTTTAAGCGGAAACGGTATTATCTCAGGACTTTTCATAAAAAATAATAACGCACAGATTACCTGGTGGAGAACTGATTCTCTTGTAAGCGGATTTATGAATTAAAAGGTGCTCTTATGGACTTAAACAGTTTTGAAGAAACAAAAGAGGATTCTTTAGAAGAGCAGATGGTGTTTCACTATAACCGCGATGAGCGTGTTAAAAAAGCACCTAAACTTGTTAAAGAATACTATGAAGGCACTTTTAAGGCCTACAGACCTGGTCTTTTTAAAGCTCTTGTCCAGACCCGCGCAAACCGTTTTATGTTTTTTACACTTGTAGTCTGTTTTGTAGTGATAGTTTTTCTTGGCATCTTTAACAAAAGAAATGAAGCTTCTTCTGGTTTGTTTTCATATAATCTTTCAGCGTTTTCTTTTGAAGAGACCGTTTATGTAAGCCTTCAGATTGATAAAAAAACGGGGGCTGACGAAGTCAATTGTGTTCCGGCGGCAGCTCAGATTGAGGTGATTTACAGGGATTCCAGTAAAGAAGCAGTCGAAAAGCAGCTTTTTTTGCAGCAGTTAATTGAACCAAGGACTTTTTTAAGGACAACTTTACATGATTATGATATAGTAAGTGTAGAAGCAGATGTTTTAATTAATCAAAAAACCGTAAACCTTAAAGCTGCTGTGGAAAAAAGATAGTTTTACGGTTTTTATAAAAAAAGTGTAACCGGAGGAGTGAAAATGTTACAGTTTTATTTTCTTTCGATACTTCTGAATATAATCGCAGGCATCATCCTTATTTATGCCACAAATTTTATGAGCGAAAAAAACGCACCTGAAGCATCTTCTGATATTGGAGAGACCATTAATGCAGGCATGGAAAGTGATTCTGCAGAAAATGGTGAAGATGATTCGCTTTTTGATAAAAAACTTGAGTTTGCCGTTAATTCTAAAGGTACTTTCTTTGATGACATGACTTTCCGCCTGGTAATTGCAATTCTCTCTGGACTTACAGGACTTATGAAGCTGCTTTCAACTGTTCAGGACGATGTTCCTGTTATCGGTGATCTGATTCCAGCCTGTGCGGGGCTTGCTGCATGTTTTGCCCTTTTAATAGAGTTCTATTCACAGAAAACAGACCTTACTTTAAGAATGCCGTCATTTGTAACTTCAGTTTTTATCGGCGGAAGAAAATATCTTGGTATTTTCTGTCTGATTGCAGCTGTCCTTCACTTTATTTTTCCTAGAGTTTTATTCCTTTAAGATTTCAGATAGAATTACACTAATTTAAATACAGCCTGGAGAATTGAACATAAATGAACAGAACTTCAATTGCGTGCATCGCCTTTGACGGAAGAAAAGTTTTTATAGCACACCGCAATCCAGTAGGACAGATGGGGGGACGCTGGGAATTTCCCGGTGGAAAAGTTGAAGAAGGTGAGGATGAAAAAGACTCAATTGTCCGTGAACTCCAGGAAGAATTCGGTGTAGAAGTTACTGTAGGCGACAGAATTGCCGAAGCGTCTTTTAAGCATAACAGCGATGAGTTTTCGCTGCATGCCTATCTTGTTCAGTTTCCGCATAAGGGACTGGAAAAAAAATTTACACTTACAGAACATACAGAATACAGATGGGCAGAACTTGCTGAAATTCCACAGCTGAATTTTGTTGATTCAGATATGCTTATCTACCCTCAGATCTGTAAATATCTTGCACAGTCATTACCGGATGTTTAACAGAATGAAAAAGTTTTTTCTTTTTATTTTTATTGTCTCAATGATTTTTACAGCCTGTTCGAGAAAAGACCAGCCGCTTGTTCTTAATCCTCAGGATGAAAAAGATACAGCTCCAGGGGTAGAGTGGATTCTGATTCTTTCGCCTTATGTTCCATGTCATGAAAATGCAGGTTATGAGTCAGCCGTTACTAAACACTTAAGACGTGGTGCAATCCGCCGCTCTGAAGGAAACTGTTTTGTAAATACAGACGGTAACAGTGAAAAATGGTACAGCGTTGAAGAAGGCTGGCTTCCTGAAAATACGCTTGAAGTGTTTTCGAATAAATTAAAGGCAGAAAAAGCACTTTCTGAATTAAAGTAGTTTTTCTGCCTCCGCATGGTTTTTATTTTTCAGCTAAAATCTTTTCTGCAGCCTGTTCAACAGTCAAATCTGTAAATTGCTCTCTGGTTGCAAGTTTTTTAAGGGTCAGAACATTTTTCTGTGCTTCGTTTGTGCCAATCAATATTCCCCATGGAATTGATTTAGCATCAGTAACGGCATACTGCTGTCCCATTTTTTTTGCCTCTGGGAAAACTTCAACATTAACGCCTTTTTCCCTGAGTTTTGCTGCAACGCCCTGGTAATGAACGGAAAGTGAAGCATCCATACAGTAGATTTCTGCATCAAGATATGAGCCTTTGCTGCTGATGATTCCAAGCTGTTCAAGACCGGCAATCAAACGGTCAAGTCCGATTGATGCTCCGACACCTGGAAGTTTTGTTTTTGTATAAAGACCTGCAAGATTATCGTAGCGGCCGCCTGAGCAGACAGAACCGATTGAAGGAAGTTTGTTGAGGAAAGTTTCGTAGACAACGCCTGTGTAATAATCAAGACCGCGGGTGATAGCAGGATCAAGAACATAAGTGGCTTCAATTCCTGCGGCTTTCATCATTCCCCAGATTTCCCTCATGCGTTTAGAGTCGCTGTCTGCTCCTCCTGCCATTTCTTCAATCATGTTGAGGGTGTTTTCAAAATCACTGCTGCCTTTAATGTATTTTAAAATCAGAAGTGCTTTTTCTTCAGATGCAGTATATTCAAGAAGCTCTTTTTTTACTTCTTCTTCTCCAACTTTTGCAAGTTTATCTACAGAGCGGAGAATGTCTTCTGACTTTTCAGATACACCAATTTTAGAAAGGAAGCGGTTAAAGATTCCGCGGTGATTTACGTGAATTGTAATGTCAGTTACACCGATTTCAGCAAGAGCAGCGCGCATGATGCTTAAGATTTCAAAATCAGCGGCGGCAGAATCTGAGCCTACAGTATCAATGTCGCACTGAACGAATTCGCGGTAGCGGCCTGCCTGAGGTTTTTCTCCGCGCCATACTTTTGCAAGATGGTAACGCTTGAAAGGGAAGTAGAGTTCAGATTCGTGTTCAGCTGTAAAACGGGCGAAGGGAACAGTAAGGTCAAAGCGGAGGGCTACATCTCTTTTTCCGTTGTCAAGAAAGCGGAAAACCTGTTTTTCTGTTTCTCCGTTTGATTTTCTCAAAAGGATTTCAGAGTATTCAAGAACAGGTGTGTCAATCGGAACAAAACCGTAGGAACGGTAAACTTTTGTAATTTTTTCCATCAGTCCGGCTCTCTGGATTTCTCCTGCCGGTAATATGTCGCGGAATCCCTTAAGGACGCGTGGTTGAATTAAATCTGCCATAACTTTATTTTAACGAAATTATGTTTTTTGGGGAACACTATTGAAAAAACTCAAAGTGTTCTTTCTGTACGCCGTCACCGCCAGTTACATCCTGTGAAAGCTTTAAGCCCGTTACTTTTTCTAAAAAGTCCGGATGAATGCCTGGAGTTAGAACTTTTTCTGTCCTTAAAACTGCAATATCTTCTGCCCTTATTACGTGGCCTTTTTTGAGTGAATTAAGATAATGAAGGCTTCTGTTTGTTCTTCCGTAATTTGCTTGTTCTGCAGGTGCGAGTTTTTTTATTCCATCCCCGAGAATGGCAGTGATTCTTTCCAGTCCGTGTTCTTCTGAGAGTTGTCGTATAATTTCTTTTTCTCCCAGAGCAGTCCCGTAATGGCGCATAACTGCTTCGCTCTGGTGTACCGTATGGCACATGAGGGCAAACTGTTCCCCCGTTAAAGCTACAGGATCATCAAGTCCGTCAGTAAGGCGGCTTAAAGTTATGTGCTTTTCAATCATTGCCGCTCCCTGACTTACAGAAAGGCATGGAACTAAGACAGGATCCAGGGAATGGTCGCTGACCCCTGTATCAATTTTGAATCTGTCTGAAAGAGTTTTTATAAGCTTTAAGTTGTACTGTTCTTCCGGGGCAGGGTAGAAGGTGATGCAGTGAAGCAGGGTAAGGTTTTGTGTTCCAAGAATGCTGACTGCTTTTTCAATATCTTCAATTTTTGAAACTCCGCTAGAAATAACTGCCGGAATGCATTTTACATTTCTGCGGTAGTCTGCAAGTGATTTTAGCAGCGGAATGTGATTGAGTTCAGGGCTTGCGATTTTTATGTAATCGGGGTTTATTTCCAGAAGTTCTTTAAGGGATTTCAGGCCGAAAGGAGAGCACATGAAAGCTGTGTTTTTTGAATGAGCGTAGTCAAGGCATTTTTTGAAGAACTCAGGCTCAACTTCAAGTTCTTTGAAACGGTCATAAAGCCTTACTTTTCCCCCCGGAAGATTTACATATCCCGTATCAGGATGAAGAATTTCATCTGCATAGACCCACTGAAACTTTACTGCATCTGCGCCCGCTTCGATTGCCGTGTCCATCAGTTTAACGGCTTTTTCAAAATTTCCTGAATGTGAAGTACCTATTTCTGCAACGATAACTGTTTTTCTGTTCATTTTTAAAATAATTGTATCATTTTGTTTTGATGTGGTAAAATATTAATATGCTTAAGAAATTAATAAAACTTTTACAGGCTTTTAACGGTAATGTTAATCCTGCAGAAATTGCCCACGCTTTTGCCTGCGGTGCAATTCTTGGACTTATGCCAAAGAACAATCTTCTATGGTATCTTGTGATGGTATTTATTCTCTTTATCAGAATTAATAAACCTGCTTATCTTGTAATGATTCTTATCGGTTCTGCAGTTTCTCCAGCCTTTGACGGGCTGTTTGACAGAATCGGCTATGCATTCCTTACAATTCCGTCGTTAGCACCCGTGTTCGGCACGCTGCTTGATATTCCTTTTGTGGCTTTTACAAAGTTTAATAATACTGTTGTTATGGGAAGTTTCCTGTGCGGTCTTGCTTTATATATCCCGCTTTATTTTGCAGGACGCGCTCTTGTAGCTGTGTGGAGAAAGCACGCGGCTGATTTTATCCGTAATTCTAAGATTGCAAAAGTAATCAATAAACTTCCTATTCTTTCAAAAATTGTTTTAATGGCAGGAGAATAATGATGAGCGAAAAAGAAATAAAGAAAACTTCAAAACCTGCTTCAAAAAAAGCTGCACCTGAAAAGGTTAAGAAAGCAGAAAAAAAAGCAGATGCATCTAAACTTCCTGCACTTTTTAAAAAGTCCTATAAACCTAAGGATTTTGAAAAGCAGATTTTAAAAAAACTTTATGTTGCTTCTGATAAAGAATACGTTAAGTCACTTTTTAAGACCAGTAAAGATAAAAAAGGAAACGAAGTTCTTGCTGTAAGTGCAGGTGCTGAGTTTACAAAAGCTGAACTTAAGCGTTTAAAGACACTTGCAAAAGAAATAAAGGCTAATAAAGGCAGATTCAAGGCAGCTCCCTTTATTGCAGTTGCTTCTGTAATTGCTGTTGTAGGAATTACGGTAACAGTGTTCAAAAATCCTGTTGCAAAAATGGCAATCCGCTCAACAATGCAGGGAATATTCGGTGCAAAATGTGATATTTCTTCAGTAAATGTAGAAATTCTTGGGGCACAGCTTACAGTAAATAATCTTGCCCAGGCTTCTTCTGATGATGAGTTTAAGAATGTCTTTGAATTTGAAAAACTTGACCTTAACTTCAATCTTGCAAATCTTCTGCGCGGAAGGTTTCATGCAGAAAATATTGAAATAACAGGAATCGCCCTGGGTACGGAAAGAAAGGAAAGCGGTAAACTTCCTGTAAAACCTAAATCTGCAAAAGAAAAGGCAGAGAAAAATGATTCGACAGGATTCTATGCTTCAGTAAAAGCGAAGACCGGCAATGATCCTGAGAAAGCAAAAAAGGCGATTACAGATCTATTTGCAATGTATGATCCAAATGCCATAACTGAGAATGTTAAGGATAACCTTCAGTCTCAGAAAACTGCAAAAGAAGTTGAAGAAGAACTTAAGGCCATTGTAGAAAAGTGGAAGAATAAGCCTGAAGAATTAAAGAAGAGCGTTGAGGATGCACAGAATGCTGCAAAATCCCTTACTTCACTCAATGTTTCAAAGGTAAATGCTGCAGAAATTCCGGGGCTTTTAAAACAGATTGAAAGTGCTTTATCTGCAGTCCAGTCTTCTAAAAAAGAAATGGAGAGTTCACTTTCTTCTTACAGTGCTGATCAGAAGCGTGTAAATGAACTTAAGAAAAAACTCAATGATGCTGTTGCTGCTGATAAAAAGCTTTTATCTGATGCAGTATCTGTTCTTGATGTTTCAAAGGCAAAAGAAGCAGTAAGTGATGCGTTAAATCAGGCAGGATACGGTCTTTTAGGACAGTATTATCCTTATCTTAAACAGCTGATTTCTTATGCTGGTTCGATGAAAGGTTCCGGTGATTCAAAAGAAGCAGAAGAAGCAAATAAAAAGGCTGTTGAAAAAGCAAAAAAAGAAAGCAGAAGATTCCCTGGTCGTTATGTATTCTGGAAAACAGACCGGGTTCCTAAATTTCTTATTGAAAAAGCTCATGGTTCAGGAAACGGCCTTGAAATCCTCGCCACAAATATTTCAAGTGATATGAATAAGCGTGGTGAACCGTGGATTATTAAAGGCAATTATGCTCAGGAAAAACGCCTTCACAATGCTTTACTTACAGTAGATGCAAGAGAAAATACTTCTGCACCTCTTATTGCAGGTAAGTATTCAGGAAATAATTTCCCTCTTACACTTGACCTTGGAAAGGCTTCTGGTGCTGACTGTGTACCAAAGTTTGAAGGAAATTCAGTTGTTGAGGCAGAACTTACTGCGGATGAGGATTACAGTTTTTCAGGTCTTGCACGCGTTAATATGAATCCTGCAAAGGTTTCTGCAGGAGAACTTGGTTCAGAAACTGCTTCAAGAATCTACAGTTCTGCTTTAAGTTCAATCAATTCCCTTGATGCAAAGGCAAAGTTTGCCTTCAGTGAAAAAGACGGAATAGATCTTGCAATTACTACAGACTTTGACCGTCTTCTTGCCGGTGCCGTTTCAAAAATTGCTGAAAAAGAAACTGCTGCCGTAAAAGAAAAGGCCCTTTCTTCGCTTTCAGGACAGCTTGGCTCTTCTGAAGGTGCTCAGAAATATCTGTCAGAGTTTTCAGGAATTTCTTCACAGCTGGACGGCCAGAAATCAAGTCTTGATTTAATCAATAAACAGCTTGATTCCAAAAAATCTGAATTAACTAAAAAGGCAGCTTCTTCTGCAGGAAACAAGGCTGCATCTGCTGTTTCAGGTGCTGCAGGTTCATTTTTAAAGAAGTTTTAGTAATCTTAAAAAACTTAAGATACCCCGTAAAATCTTTGAGCGGCAGTTCCGGGATTTTACTGGGGTGTTGATATAAACTTTATTTTTGTGATAAATTATTATATTCATTCGTAATTTATTTTAAGGAGTTATCCATGTCAGGACATAGTAAGTGGGCAACCATTAAACATGCTAAAGGTATTGCCGATGCAAAACGCGGTAAGCTGTTCACAAAATTCATTAAAGAAATTTCTATTGCAGCAAGAATGGGCGGCGGGGATCCTAACTCAAACCCTCGTCTCCGTACTGTAATCATCAAGGCACGTGCTGCTAACATGCCTAAAGATAACATTGAACGTGCTATCAAAAAGGGTACTGGTGAAGACGGTGCAACATCATATGAAGAACTTGTTTACGAAGGATACGCTCCGGGTGGAGTTGCAGTAATGGTTGAAGTTCTTACAGATAACCATAACCGCGCTGCTGCAGATGTACGCAACATCTTCTCTAAATCAGGTGGAAACCTCGGAACAACTGGTTCTGTAAGCCGCATGTTCCAGCGCAAGGGTACAATTGAACTTGATGCTGAAAAAGTAAATGAAGACGAAGTAATGGAAACTGCTCTTGAAGCAGGTGCTGATGATATCGTTAATGAAGACGGTGTAATCACAGTAACAACAACACCAGATGCATTCTCAGCAGTTGCAGATGCCCTTACAGCAAAAGGATTTGAAACACTTTCTGCTGATGTTGGTCTTGTACCAGATGCATACACACCGGTTGATAAAGATACAGCTGCAAAAGTTCAGAAACTTATCGACAAACTTGAAGACAATGATGATGTTCAGAACGTATATCATACAGCTGAATATCCTGATGACTTCGAAATGGAATAATTTAATATAAAAATCCATCCATGGATTTTTATATTTGCAGGAATTTTCCTTGAAAATTCCTGCCTGACAGAACAGCGCATCCTTGCGCTGCTTTTGTTGAATATGGATGCAGTAATTTTCCTTGAAAATTCCTGCATGACAGAACAGCGCTTTCTTGTGCTGTTTTGTATAAGAATAAAAAACCACGGAAGGTTTTCCGTGGTTTTATTTTTTTTAGGTTTGTTACTTATGAAAGGCCCTGCAGAAAACTTTGGAAATCTTCCCGGAACAAAGGGTGGAACTCAAAAAAATACAGATTTTTCTCATGTCAGGCGGGTAATCGGGATTGATCCCGGGCTTGCAAATACCGGTTTTGGCATTGTCGATTACTGTAACGGCAGATACAGAATGGTAAGTTACGGCTGTATTTCAACAAAAAGCAGTGAAAGCCTGTCTGAAAGACTTTTAAAAATTGCTTCTAGTCTTCAGACCGTAATAAATGAGTTTAAACCGACTGAAGCCTCAATGGAAGAGCTTTTTTTTGTTAAAAATGTTACATCAGGAATATCAGTTGCTGAGGCAAAGGGTGTGTGCACTTTAATTCTTGCTCAGAATGCAATTCCCTTGTGTGAATATAAACCGAATCAGATTAAGCAGGCTGTTACAGGAAGCACAAAGGCTGATAAAGAACTCGTTGAAAAATATGTAAAAATTCTTTTAGGACTTGAAGTTCAGCCAAAGCCGGACCATGCTGCTGATGCCCTTGCAGGTGCAATTACACATCTTCATTACAATTTAAAAATCTGTTAAAATACTTTTATGTTTAATTCGATTTCCGGAACAGTTACTGCAAAACTTCCAAGACAGCTTTTTCTTGAGAATAACGGTATAGAGTGGGATATCTGCGTTCCTGATTCAAATCTTGAGCTTCTTCCTGCTCCCGGTCAGTCCGCTAAGGTTTATACTTTTCTTCAGCATACAGAACAGCTTATGTGTCTTTACGGATTTGCAAATTCAGAAGAAAGAAGCCTTTTTCTTGAATTAATAAAAGTTGACGGAGTCGGTCCTAAAGGTGCTGTAAAAATAATGAGCAGTGCTACTTCCAGACAGCTTAAAGATATACTTGAAAATGGAGAAACCGCTCTGCTTGAAAAAATCCCGGGAGTAGGCAAAAAAACTGCCGCAAAAATGATGCTCGCGCTTAAGGGAAAACTTACCTTAAATGATGAGGTCAATACTGTCCGTCTTCCTAAAAATTCTCTGTTCAGCGATGTGATTGATTCTCTTGTAAATATGGGTTTTGACAAGAAAAACGTGGAATTAAAAATTTCTGAACTTTCTTCCCGTCTTGAAAACGAATTAAACGATAAAACACAGAAAGAAAAAGAAGAAATAATTTTCAGACGTGCAATTGTGGAGCTTTCTTAAATGTCTGACGAAAAGAATTTTGATAACGGAATATCTTCAATTGTCCGCGCCGATATAAGGGATAATGAAGAGCAGGAAAACAAATTAAGACCTCAGTATCTTTCTGATTTTCTTGGTCAGGAAGGCGTAAAAAGAAATCTTTCTACATTTATCCAGGCGGCAAAACAGAGGCAGGAGCCGCTCGATCATCTTCTTTTAATTGGTCCACCGGGACTTGGAAAAACCACTCTTGCTCAGATTACTGCACATGAACTTGGTGTTGATTTTAAGGTAACAAGTGCTCCTGCGCTTGATAAACCAAAAGACCTTGCAGGTATTTTATCAACAATAACTGATAGGACAGTATTTTTTATTGATGAAATTCACCGCCTGAAACCTGCGATTGAAGAAATGCTTTATATTGCAATGGAAGATTTTGAACTCGACTGGATTATAGGGCAGGGGTCTGCTGCAAGAACGGTCAGAATTCCGATTCCGCCATTTACGCTTGTAGGTGCTACAACTAAGGCTGGCAGTGTTTCAAGCCCGTTAAGAAGCCGTTTTGGTTTTATTCCGCGGTTTGAGTTTTATACACATAAAGAACTTTCTTTAATCATAAAGCGGAGTGCCAAAATTCTTGATATTCAGCTTGCCGATGATGCTGCTCTTTTACTTGCAGAATGCTGCCGCGGTACTCCGCGCGTTGCAAACCGTGTTTTAAGAAGAATGAGGGATTTTGCCCAGGTTGAAGGTCAGAACTGTATTACATTAAAAACAGTAAAAGACGGACTTGTCCGGCTTGAAATTGATGAAATGGGGCTTGAAAAGTACGACCGTGAAATCCTGCTTTCAATCATAAAAAACTTTGGAGGCGGTCCAGTCGGGGCTGAAACCCTTGCCATCAGTATCGGGGAAGCACAGGATACGCTTGAAGATTATTATGAGCCTTATCTTATTCAGTGCGGGCTTTTGCAGCGTACTCCGAGAGGAAGAATTGTAACTGCAAAGGCTTATGAACACTTAGGGCTTGAATATAAAGACAGGTCTAACGGTCAGGGAACATTATTTTAAATGCGTCAGGGGGCATAGGCCCTTTAGTCCGCCTCAGGCGGATGAGCGTGAGCGTCCGAAGGCGCGAATCAGGCCGGAGCACCCGGCCGCGAAGCGGGACGCCCCTCTAAAAGGAAAAACGATGAAACTTAGTGATTTTAATTTTGATTTACCTTCAGAACTGATTGCGCAGAAACCTTCTGGAGTGCGCGGTCAGGATAATCTTATGCTTTTAGGCAGAAATGACGGAAAAATTCAGGATTTAAGGATGGATGACCTCCCTGATCTTATTTCTCCTGACACTCTGATGGTTTTTAATAATTCAAAGGTAAGAAGAAGCCGCTGTTACGGAATTAAAATAGTTGAGGACGCTGATGAAAGCCAGAAAATTGAACGTGAGTTTATGTTTTTAAATCAGATGAGCGCAGATTTAAAAATATGGCATACGATGGTCCGTAATGCTAAAAAGATCAAACCGGGTAATAAATACTGCTTCAATGACGGTTCTGTAGGAACAATAATACCAAATGAAAGAGATGAAGGCAGTGAATTCAGAACAATTAGTTTTGACTCTCCGCTTGATGACGACTGGTTCTTAAGAAACGGACACATTCCGCTTCCTCCATATATCCGCCGTGAAGATGATGACACTGACTCTGAACGCTATCAGACAATCTATGCAAAAGAGACGGGAAGTTCTGCCTGTCCTACGGCGGGACTTCATTTTACTGATGAAATGTTTAAAAGACTTGATGCAAAAGGAATTGAAAGGTGTTTTTTAACGCTTCATGTAGGACTCGGAACTTTCCTGCCTGTGCGTGCTGAAAATATTGAAGACCATAAAATGCATGAAGAAGTTTATACGATTCCTTTTGATACGGCAGAAAAGATAAACAGGGCAAAAAAAGAGGGAAGACCTGTTCTTGCCGTAGGAACAACTTCCGTGCGTACGCTTGAGTCAGCCTCAGATGAAAAGGGCTTTGTTAAAGGCGGTTCTTCTTCTACTCATATTTTTATGTACCCGGGCTATAAGTTTAAATGTGTAGACCAGATGTTTACAAATTTTCACACACCTGAAAGCACGCTCATAATGCTTGTAAGTGCCTTTGCGGGCAGGGAAAACATTTTAAATGCCTACAGTCATGCAGTTGATAAAAAGTATCATTTCTTTTCGTATGGTGACTGCATGCTCATTAAATAGACTTAAGTGAGCTGTTCAAGGGAAAATTTTACAAGGTTCAAGAACTGAGACCGTAAGACCTGAGGAACATTGAGGCCGTCACTCAATTCATCGTATAGTTTTGAGGCGTTTTCAATGAAATCTGCTATGGCACTGTCTTTTAGCGGCAGGTAAGCCCCTAAGATGGTGTTTTCAAGTTCAAGGCTTCTTAAACTGAAAGGACCTGCAAATGCTATTTTTATGTCGGAGAGCTGGCCTTTTAAGGTGTTTGCAAGAAATACAAATGAAGCTGAATTTTCTGTAATTATGTGTGACGGGCCGAGGCGTTTAAAAATGCTTACTTCCCATTCATTTACAGGAACACTGATTTTTGTAAGTACAAAACCTTCAGGTATTTTTGTAAATTTTGTCATTGGAAGATAAACTGTCTGCGTTTCGTTTTTTAATTCCAGGCGGGCGTCTAAGGCTGTAAGCGGGGCAAAGAGAGTATGCCGGTATTCTTTTGCACAGATGTTACCTGCCAGTGTGGCAATGTTTCTGATATTTGTATTTGCGATAGATTTTACAGCTTCGTAAAAAACTGAAGGCAGTTTAGACGGGTCTATTTTAAGGATTTCAGAAAGAGTAATCTCCGGACCGAAATCAAAGGATCGTTCGTGTTTTACTGAAAAATTGAGTTCTTTTATGTTTCTTACGCAAAGGGAGATTTCTGGAAGTTTTTTGTTCTGAGTGCAGCCGCTTACAATTTCTACTGCATTGATTGATTTTAACTGATAGAAAATATCTGAAAGCGAATTTGCATAGTAAATCTGATAATTTTTAGACATTCTTTTTCCTTCCTTCGCGTTCATGGCGGTTTGCGGTGGCATAAAGAATTCCGTTCATAAAGGCTGTCTGCTCTGTGCAGGAACATTTGTCTTCTGCAGTAAGTTCTAAGAGCTGTTCTTTTGCAGGCCTGTAATTGTCTTTTAAAAGACGGTAAACGGAAAAATATTTGAAGGAATTACAGTAGCCGCAAAGTTCAATTCCTGCTTTCCTGAAACCTTCGCTTATGTCTTCATATTCTTTTGATTTTGAAAAGTATTCGAGGGTAATGATGCTGCAGTCTTTTACTATGCCGACAGGAATAAGACAGCTTGAAACAGGCTTGTCATTTAAGAGTACAGTGCAGAAACCGCATTTTCCTTCTTCACAGCCCCGTTTAATTGAAATAAATCCGCGTTTTCTTAATGCGTAGAGAAGTTTTTCTTCAGGATTTTCGTCCAGTATTATTTTTTCGTTATTTATTGTTACCGGAATCTTCATCTGATTTTTCCTCTTCATTTGTATTCTGCATCTGTTCCAGACGGGCTTTATTCCATGCGGTTTTTAATTTCTCTGTAAGTTTGTATATAGTGTCAGTCTGAACCGGCATGTGGGTTATTGTTTTTCCGACTGCCTGTGATAAGGCTGAAGCCCATGCTGCAGGCAGAAGGGAGGCTACAATTTCTCCAATCTGCTTCGGTTCATCGTCTGACTGCATGAACTGGATTGAAATTGAAGTTGCTTCAATTTCTTCATCCTCGATTACTTCCCTTAATTCTTCCTGTATTGCGTTTTTAATAGAAGTTTCAGCTGTTTTTGGATTTAAAATTTTTCCTGCATCTATAATAAAATAAATGCCGCGGAGCAGAGGTGTGTAAAGGGCAAGATCCAGTTCCAGTTCGATTATCATTGCTGCAAAGCTTGTGCTTGAATATGGCCGTCCTGTAAATGATTTTTCATCCCAGTTTTTATTCTGATTAACCATAAAAGTTTTCTTTACAGTTACAGGAAGGGAATCTTTAGAGGCGATTTTAGATTTAAGAGCCTCACATCCCTTTTGAATTAGTTTTGTATTTATTGCAATTGAGGCATCTGTTGTTTCAGGATTTTCAGGCTCAGTCTTGCTGTTGAAGTTTGTATCAAGGAAAATCTTCTCTGGCGGGATTCCTGTTATTGATGAAGAAAGAAGCTGCCATATTGTCCAGATATTTTTTGAAGAAGGAATTCCCCTGATATAAAGTTCTTTTTCTTTTGTACAGGTTAATTCAATTGAAAGGCTTTTTTTGAGAAACTGGGAACCTGCAAAACCTGTTCCTTCAAGCGCACAGGCAAGGCCAATGCCTCTGACAGGAGGAGCATAAGGTGATGCGTTGTCATTTTCAAATCTGTGTTCGTCCCTGATTTTGTAAACTGCATTTTTTCTTAAGAAAATACTTTTTTTTGCGATTGCCTCCAATGCGTCTTTTGAGCGGCCTGTTTCAAAGATAATGGAATTTTTGTTCTGTTTAGCTTCTGTCTTTAAATTAAGGAGCCTGAGCTGGAGAGGATCTATGCCTGTTTTGAGCGAAATCAGGTTCATCTGGTTTTCAATTGCGTAAAACGCCTTTGAATTGATAATAGAAAAATCGATTGATGAAGGAATTGAATGGCTTTTGTAAATATTTGAAGATATTTTTATGGACGGACAGTTGTAAACGCCTGTACTTGAAATTGCCAGCCGGTCTGCTATTTCCTGTGCAAACGGATTATAGGCGCCTGCGTTGACATGGATTAAAACATCCATTGCCTTAATAAGACCTGTTTTAGAAACTGTCGTTTTGTGAGAAATTTTTACTGAGGACGTGTTTTCTGCATAAGACTGCTGCTCACTTCTTGTAAGTTCAAGTTTTACAGGCTTTTTTAGATTTATGCAGGCTACAGCGCACTGACAGCACAATAGCGTATTAAGCCAGAGAATGTTTGTATTTTTTGAAAGAAGTTTTGTCCGTGTGATGAAGATATTCTCACCGTCAATTCCTGTAACTGCTGAAAGATTTTTTCTTAAATTTGAAATCCACTGATTAGGAGTTTTGACATAAAGTTTTCCGTTTTTGCAGATACATAAAGCACCGTTAGTCTCAGAATAATTCTGGACGTTTATGTCTGATTCCCATTCTTCTTCGACAGTTATATCGTCTTCTTCCGGTTCGTAGTCTTTTCCGGATTTTATTTCCCTTCTGGCAAGAATATTTGATTCTTCTTTTTCTTCATAGAAAAAGTGTTCATCAACATCAATCTTTATATTCTTACAGAGCTTTCTTACAAGTTTGCGGTCAGTCCCTGCAATTATTCCTAAAGGCTGCCCGGAATAACTTATGTCATCCTGTGCAAAAAGAGGAATTTGTGTTTCAAGAATTTTTATATGTTTTGCTGAGGGAATATCATCCCAGCCGAAAAAATATGTATTTTCAGGGAGGTTGTTAATTTTTAAATCCTGAATTTTTCCTTTTGGTACAGGACTTCGTAAAATTGAAGCATAAAGCATTCCTTCCTCGCGGAGGTCAGAATAAAAGTCATCAGAGAAGAGAAGGTTTGCGTTCTGCTGTGTTTTACGTTTAGCGCACACTGTATTTTCTACCTGTTTCAAGAACTGTATTTATTACTTTTTCTGCCATTTCTTCAGTCATATCAGGCCATAAAGGCAGGGAGATTGTGTTCTGATAATGTTTTTCAGCGTTAGGAAAAGTTTCTGGTGTATACTCAGGGTATTTTTCTTTCCACCATGAAAAATTATATATCGTGATAAAGTGCATTGAAATACCAATGCCTTTCTCCTGAAGTTCTTTTGCAAACTCGTTACGGCTGCAGGTGAGCTGTTCAGGTTTTAACTGAAGTAGATAAAGATGCCAGGCGTTTCCTTCTCCGTCCGGCGGAAGAGTGATAAAAGGAATATTTTTGAATGCTTCGTTGTAACGGAAAGCAATTGCCTTTCTTTTTTTATCAAATTCTTCTGCTTTTTTTAACTGAACCCGTCCGATTGCGCTCAAAATATCAGGAAGGTTTGATTTAAAACCAGGTGCAATTATATCATATTCCCAGCTGGCTTTTTCTCCTGTGTATCTGTCCCAGGCATCCCTGTTCATTCCGTGAAGGCGCATGCATTTCATTCTTGCCTCAAGAGTGCTGTCTGAAGTGGTAATCATTCCGCCTTCGCCTGTGGTCATGGTTTTTGTGGCATAAAAAGAGAAAATTCCTGCGTCTCCTAAAGTGCCTGCAAAACCGTCCTTTGTTCTGCTTGGAAAAGAATGTGCGCAGTCTTCGATTACATATATTTTATTGTCAGGTGTTGAATATTCTTCTGCAAGTGCGCGGATTGATTTCATGTCGCAGAGATTTCCTGCAATATGAACAGGAACGATTGCGCTGACTTTATTCACTCTGCCTTCGTTTTTTAAAGTTTCAAGGATTTTTTTTATTGAAGAAGGTGAAATAGAGTAGGAATCTTCTTCTGTATCTGCAAAAAGAACATCTGCGTTAAGGTGAACCGCACTTGCGGCTGTGGAAACAAAAGTGTAGGGTGTTGTAATAACATATCTTCCCTGTTTTACGCCGCAGGCTTCCATTGCAAGAATCATTCCGCTTGTATTTGAATTAACAGCAAGCGCATATTTAGAGCCTGTGTAAGCGGCAAATTCTTCTTCAAACCTGTGAGTTACTTTTCCTGTTGTAAGCCATCCGGAATCAATTACTTCAAGAACAGCATCTTTTTCTTCCTGAGAAAATGAAGGCTTAAAGAAAGGTACTTTTAATTCTTCCATCAAAAAAAATGCTCCTAAAGTGTTTTTGAATTATTTTTAGTATTTTTATAGTAATCATCCAGCGACGGAATTACTTTACAGAGTTCTTTTATAAGATAGTCCTTGTCCCTGAATAAATCGCCGTTTTCTTTTTCATAATAACATACAGGATAAAGTTTTGCTAAAAGTGATTCTAAGATTTCGTCCTTGATTTCAATATTTTTGAGTTCCAGAAGTTTTTCGTATTTTGTTTTCTGGGGTTTTTCTTCATCAAGCCATAAAGGTTCATGGTTTCTTTCACCTTCACGCGCACCGATGATTTTTATTTCAATGTCTTTTTCAGGTTCAAGTCCGGAAAACTTAATTATTTGTGAAGCAAGGTCAAAAATCTTTATTGGTTCACCCATATCAAGAAGATAAGATTTTCCATTCTGTCCGATTCCGCCGGTTTCAAGAACAAGGGAACAGGCCTCAGGAATAGTCATGAAAAATCTTTCCATGTTTTTGTCAGTTACTGTAACAGGTCCGCCGGCTTTAATCTGTTCCTGGAACAGAGGAAGGATTGACCCTCTTGAGCCTAATACGTTTCCGAAGCGTACAAACATGAAATGAGTGCCTTTTGATGCTTTTTTTGAAAAATGAAGAATCAGTTTTTCTGAAAGCATTTTGCTTGCACCGTATACACTCACCGGTGAAACTGCTTTGTCTGTTGAAATTAATACAAAACGCTGTACTTTGTTCTCAAGGGCTGCTTCGAGCAGGTTTTTTGTACCGAATACATTATTTTCAATTGCGGCAACGGGATTTTCTTCCATCATTGGAACATGCTTGTAGGCTGCGCAGTGAAAGATTACATCAGCCCTTGTCTTTTTGATTATGTATTTAACATATTCTTTATCTTTCATGTCACCAATGATAGGTACAACGGTCGCTTTTTCACCGACACCTTCCTGCTGAAGAACATGAAGTTCCCTGTAAATCTGTACAATTGAGTTTTCGCCGTGGCCGAAAAGATAAAGTCTTTCAGCTCCTCCGCTTAAAAGCTGTCTTGAAAGTTCAGAACCGATTGAACCGCCTGCTCCAGTGATTAAGACCCTTTTTCCCCGAAGATATTTAAGGCTTTGATGAAGCGGAATTATAACCGGAGTTCGGCCGAGTATATCAAGAGGATCTATTTCCCTTGTCTGAACCAGATGAGCCTTGCCGTCAATTATCTGGCTTACACTCGGCAGAATTCTTATATGTGAAAATCCGCTTTCTTTTAAAACTTCATGGATTTCCTTTATTTTTTCTACGGGTGCGCTTGGAATTGCAATTATCGCTTCATCTAAGGGGCCGCATTTTACAAGACTTGCAACTTCTGCGATCGGTCCTAAAACAGGAATTCCTTCAATTGATTTTCCGATTAGTTTTTTATCGTCATCAAGAAATGCTGCAACGCTGCCGAAGATTTTTTTGTTCATGAGGTCGCGGGCTATCATCTGTCCTGCAAAACCTGCGCCTATAATGTATATTTTTGAATTGATTTTCTGCAGCATTGTTTAATTATCCCACCGTTAATAACTTAATTTTAGCATTAAAACAGACGTTTTACAACAAGACTTTAGAGGGAAGGTTAAGGGTAACATGTGATATTACAAAGAAATAACTGTCATATTCACTGCTGAAGTATTGCCATAAATCTTTCAAAATGATATTTTATTAGAACTGATTAGCTTCCCTCTAAGCAGTACATAACTTTGAAAATCAAGTAACAATAACTGCGCGGCTTGTGGTTATTTCAAACTTGATGAAGATTTTAGGAGCATTTAAATGGCTACAAAACACGGTCCTCGTTTTAAGGAATGTAGAAGACTTGGTGTAAACGTATGTGGACACCCAAAGGCTATGGAAAGAGCAGGAGCACCAGCTTTCAAGAAAACAAAGAAGACATCTGATTACGGTCTTCACTTAATCGAAAAACAGAAGGTTAAGGCTTACTATGGTATTCTTGAACGCCAGCTTCGCCGTTACTTTGAACTTGCATCAAAATCATCAGAAATGACTGGTGTTGCATTGCTTGTTGAACTTGAAACACGTCTCGACAACCTTGTATACCGCCTTGGTTTTGCAAATTCAATCCGTATGGCACGTCAGATGGTATCTCACTGTCATATCGAAGTAGACGGCGTAAAAATCAACGTACCGTCATATTCTGTAAAAGTTGGTCAGAAGATCTCTTTAACAGAAAAATCACAGAAGAGCGAACAGTTCAAAAAGACCTGGCTCTCAGATAACAAGGCTAAACTTGATTATCTCGACCGTGATGAAGAAAAGTTCACAGGAACTCTTACAAGACTTCCTCTCCGTGCAGAAATCCCTGTACAGATCAATGAACAGATGGTAGTTGAATACTACTCAAAGTAAACTTTTAAGTTTCTTTGTAAAACCGCCGGTTTATTCCGGTGGTTTTTTTTTGTATTAATTTCTAAACATTGAATTTGGGATGCCGATATTAATAAAGATGAAAAAGATTTGGATTTTTATATTTACAGCATCAGTTTTTCTCTCTGCCGTACAGGCAAAAAATCTTAATTTTCAGGTAGTGCAGAATAATCCAGGACAGGAAGATGTTTTTCAAATGTCTTATCTGTTTGAACAGGCTTTAGCTGACTTCTTTTTTGAATCAGGTCATATCGTTTCCAATTCTCCTGTTTATATTACAAACGGGGATACAGAAGCAGATAAAGCTGAATTAAAAAGAGTGCTTATTGAGACTTTGATGGGAAGTATGGATATTTTAATCCGTCTTGAAGTTAATTACATCCCTGAAAAGGCAAACAGCAGTGAGGTTTATGTTCTGGATTCGATAAAAAATGTTAAATGGAAGAATTACAATGCCAGAAACGGACAGCTGATTTCATCTGGTGAAGCAGAAACGGGGCCGGTTGATCCGCAGAATAATAATGAGACAGGAGTTTATAACTTTGCCAGTCTCGTAGCATCAAAAATAAGTTCAACCTTAAAGAACTCAAAATAAGAGGGGATAGATATGAAAAAGATTATTTCATTGATTTTTACACTTTTCACTGCGGCAATTCTTTGTGCAGCTGCTCGTCCATCGCTTGACGGCAGGGCTGTAGTTGCCGACGAAGGAGAAATGCCGAAAGGACTTTTTGCCCGCACAATCGGATATCTTCCAGGGGACAGTGTTACTGTTACTAATCCTGCAAATGGCAGTACAGTTGATGTTCTTATTCTGGGTTCAATTGATGCAAGTGAAGGCGTTGCAATTATGCTTTCACCACAGGCTGCAGACAGGCTTTCAATAAGAAAAGATTCTAATGTTCAGGTAAAAATTACTAAAAGAACAGGCAGTCTGGATGAAAATGTTTCAGGCACAGCAGTTCTTTCTGATGAAAATGAAGAAGGAAATTATTCTGATGATGAACTTTCAGAAACTCTTCCTGTAAATAAAACTGAAGAAACTCTTCCTGAAGAAGAAAATGTAGAAATTAAGTCTGCAGATGCAGAGACGGAAGAAAAGAGTGCTGAAGAATCACCTGTAACTGAAAGTGAAGAAGTGCCTGCTGAAATTGAAGCAGAACAGGCTGAAACTGCTGAAAATGAAACTCCTGTAGACGAAGTTCCACCAGAGACAGAAGAAAATGTTGAAGCTGAAGCTGTTGAAAATGATATTCCTCCGGCAGAAGATAATACTGTAACTGAACCTGTTAATGAAGAAGTTCCTGCAGAAAACGAAGCTGAACCTGTTGAAGCAGTTGAAACTGAAGCTCCTGTTGAAGATAATCCTGAAGCAGAAGCAGTAAGTTCTTATGTTCCACCGGCTGAAGAAGAGGCTGAAGTTGAAAAGTTTGATGAACAGGCTCCTGAAATTGCAGAAGATGTTCCGTCTGAAAATGTAGAATCAGAAGAACTGCCTTCACCAGATGAAGTTCCTGCAGAGGAAGCAGTAACCGAGGAAGTTCCTGAAACACAGGAAGAAGAAACAGAAGCTCCGGTTGAAATTGAAGAGCCTGTAGAATCAGCAGATGCTCAAGACAGCGCAGTTCCTGAAGAATATGCTCCAATAGTTCTTGTTCCTTCAGAACCTAATCCTCCTGAAGAATCAGAAGAAGCTCCTGTTGAAGACGAAGCTTCTGTTGAAGACGAAGCTCCTGTAGCTGAAGAAGTTTCTGTTGAAACTCCAGCTCCGGTTATGTCAGAAGTTACAGTAACATCTGTTTCTGATAAAAAGATTGAAAATTATGTTAAGGCAAGTGAAAGTCTTGAAAAGGGTAAATATTATCTTCAGATTGCAACACTTAAAAATAAAGAAAATATTGAATCACTTTTGAACAAATATGCTGACAAGTATCCGGTTGTATTAGTTCCAAATGGAAATGATGCTTACCGCGTAATGGTAGGTCCATTAACAGCCGATGAATACGGAATGATTAAAGAAAGATTTGAATCTTATGGATTTAAAGACTGCTTCTTAAGAAAAATAAAATAAGTAAGATTTGTTATAAAAGATAAAAAAAAACTGCCGGTTTTAGATTGAAGAATCTTTACCGGCAGTTTTTTTGTTTTTTTAGTTGATTGTAAGGAAGGCTTTGTAAGCCTTGTATGCCTGCTCAATATCAAAGCAGCTTGTGATTTCCCATGGAGCGTGCATGCTTAAAACTGCGACACCGGCATCCAGTACATTCATGCCGTATTTTGCAGCAAGATATGCAATTGTTCCGCCGCCTCCCTGATCAACTTTTCCGAGTTCAGCCATCTGGTATTTAACTTCTGCTTTGTCTAAAATACTGCGGAGTTTTGCAATGTATTCAGGATTTGCATCACTTGCACCGCTTTTACCGCGGCTGCCTGTGTATTTATTGAATACAATTCCACCGCCGAGGAATGAAGCATTGTTTTTGTCAAAAAGATCGGTGTTCATCGGATCGAAGGCCGCATTTACATCGCTTGAGAGCATATTTGAATTAGAAAGACAGCGTCTTACCGTTAATTCACTGAAACCTTCTTTTGTTCTTGCAGAAAGTTCTGCAACTGCATTCTCAAAGAAATGACTTGCCATGCCAGTAGCACCGACGCTTCCTATTTCTTCTTTATCTACACAAAGACAGCACAGTGTTTTTTCTGAAGTTTTTGCATCGAATATTGCCTGTGCTGAGGTAAATGCACAGGAACGGTCATCCTGACCGTAGCCTAAAATTAAAGAACGGTCAAAGCCTAAATCACGTGCCTTGCCTGCAGGAACTATTTCAAGTTCTGCAGAACCGAAATCTTCTTCTTCGATACCGTACTTGTCTTTGAGAAGTTTTAAAATATTCTTTTTTGCACCTTCTTTTTCTTTTGAATCTTTTACAGGTTTTTCTGAGCCTGCAATCAGATCAAGATTTTCGCCCGGAATAAAGTCAGAAGCTGTTTCTTTCATCTGTTTCTGCGCAAGATGGGGAAGGATGTCTGAAATTACAAATACAGGATCATTTTCTTCTTCACCGATTTTAATTTCGATTGTTTTGCCGTCTTTTGTGCATACAACGCCGTGAATTGCAAGCGGGAGAGTTACCCACTGGTATTTTTTTATACCGCCGTAGTAATGCGTGTTGAGGTAAACAATAAAATCTTTTTCATAAAGCGGGTTCTGTTTTACATCAAGGCGGGGAGAGTCAACGTGAGCCCCGAGAATATTGATTCCGTTTTCCAGTGATTCTTTACCAGCAATAAAAAATGCTGCAGCTTTATTCATTTTCTGGATATAAACTTTATCACCAGGTTTAAGGTCTTTTACTTTGAGAAGATCTTTAAAACCGTTTTTCTCTGCCTGGCTGATCAGTTCTTTAATGCATTCGCGTTCTGTTTTGCCGTTGTTTAAAAAATCTTTGTAGCTTTTTATTAAATCTGACATTTTTTTTGAGTCCTTATTTTTTGTTTAATGATTTTCCAGACAGACAGCTTGAATTAAGATAACTGACTGCCTGAGATTAAAATGTGTTGGAAGGAAATATTATGGAGATGGGGGGAATTGAACCCCCGTCCGAAAGTGTAATCCAAATACATCTACATGTTTAGTTATGCGAGGTAATTGTCGGGAGCACTTAGCAGCATAACAAGCGTATTCTCCGTATCTGACCTAAAAGTCCCTCAGATCCGGTCAGCGTAACCTGAAGCAAGTTCCTTTTGGTGACAGAACATCCTAAAGTCAGGAACAGTACCCTAAGAGTTCCGGCCTCACTTACGCAGCGAGAGCTTCTGCAGAAGAAGCTTCAACAACTTCTTCTTCTTTTCTTGCGAAAATTGCAGTTATTGTTTTGTCAGTTCAGGGGACCTTCACCCCCACATGCAGTAAGTGCATTATTCACAGTCGTCGAAACCGGTGCACCCCCAATACATTTTCAATAAAAATATAGTAAATATTTTTTTTATCGTCAATATAAAAAGCAGCGCAAGGATGCGCTGTTGACTCAAGACAGAAATTACAAGGTAATTTCTGTCTCATAACAAAAATCCAGGAGGGAGTTATCAGACAATGAATGTTAAATATAAAAAAAAGCAGCGCAAGGATGCGCTGTTTTGTAAAGCAGGAATTTTCGAAGAAAATTGCTGCGCATAAACAAATCCATGGATGGATTTGTTTATGCCGTCTCCTTCGTAGATTCAAGAAGAAGTGTTTCTGGAGCAGGAAGCTTGTTTGTAACTACAATCTCTTTAGTAACAGTAAGTTTCTTCTTTCCTTTAACACTTGGTGCTTCATACATTACATCCATAAGAAGCTTTTCACAAATTGAGCGTAAACCTCTGGCTCCTGTCTTCTGCTGGATTGCAATATCTGCTATAGCTTCAAGTGCATCATCAGTAAATTCAAGGTCAAGGTCATCATAATCAAAACTTGCTTTAAGCTGGTTTACGATGGAGTTTTTCGGCTCTGTGAGAATTCTCTTTAAGTCTGCCTTTGTCAGCTCTTTGAGTGCTACAGTAATCGGCATACGTCCGATGATTTCAGGAATAAGACCGAATTTAACCAGATCGTCAGGAGTACACTGATTTAAAAGTTCCATACGTTCTTCTTCATCCATTGTTCCGATATTTCCTCCGAAACCAATAGATTTTCCTGCAACGCGCTGTTCGATGATTTTATCGATTCCTACGAAAGCACCGCCGAGAATAAAAAGAATGTTTGTTGTGTCAATTTCCAGCATTTCCTGATTCGGATGCTTTCTTCCGCCCTGAGGTGGAACTGAAGCTACTGTGCCTTCAATGATTTTTAAGAGTGCCTGCTGAACGCCTTCACCTGAAACATCTCTTGTAATTGAAGTATTTTCACTTTTGCGGCCGATTTTATCGATTTCATCAATAAAGATGATTCCTCTTTCTGCGGCTGGAATATTACCGTCAGCAGCGTTTATAAGCTTTAAAAGTACATTTTCTACGTCTTCACCTACATATCCTGCTTCTGTGAGGGTAGTGGCATCTGCAATAGCAAAAGGTACCTTAAGTTTCTGAGCAAGGGTACGTGCAAGAAGTGTTTTTCCGCTTCCTGTTGGTCCGATTAAAAGTACATTTGACTTTTCAATTTTAACATCGTTTGAATTATCACCTGCAGCAGTTCTTTTTTTAGCACTCATTCTCTTGTAGTGATTGTAAACTGCAACAGAAAGGGCTTTTTTTGCATAATCCTGTCCGACTACATACTGGTCAAGGTATTTTTTAAAGTCTTTAGGAGATGATACATCATCCATATTGATAGGCGAAAGATCACTCTGCTGTTCTTCAAGAATTGTCTGGCATACTGTAATACATTTATCACAAATGAAAATATTGTTTGCAGGTCCTGCAACCAGTGTACGTGAATCACTTGCAGGCTTACCGCAGAAAGAGCAGTACTGATTGTCGCTTCTGAAGCCTCTCATTTATTTGTTCTCCTTAATTCTTGTTGTCTGCGCGTCTTGGCATTACTTTATCAATAATACCGTATTCTTTTGCCTGTTCTGCAGTCATAAAATAGTCGCGTTCAATATCGTTTGCAATCTGTTCCGGTGATTTTCCTGTTTTTTCAGCGAGGAAGTCGATTGAAAGTTTTTTGATTCTTAAAATCTCTTTTGCCTGAACTGTAATGTCACTCTGCTGTCCGCCTACGGCTCCTGACGGCTGGTGAATCATGATACGGCTTGAAGGGAGTGAGAATCTTTTTCCGATTGTTCCTCCGGCAAGAAGAAGGGCTCCCATTGAGCATGCCTGTCCTACACAGATTGTCTGAATGTCACATTTTACATACTGCATTGTATCGTAAATTGCGAGTCCAGCAGTTACAGAGCCGCCCGGTGAATTAATATAAATGCTTATATCTTTGTCAGGATTTTCTGATTCACAAAAAAGAAGCTGCGCAACAATAAGATTTGCAGAAACATCATCAATCTGTCCGTCAATAAAAATGATTCTGTCCTTTAAAAGACGTGAAAAAATATCATAGGCTCTTTCGCCGTTTCCGGTGCGCTCAATTACGCTTGGTATATATGAATTCATAACAGGGTCCATAATTTTACTCCTAAGATAAATATAGTAACAAATTCACATAAAATCAAAAAAAAACGGAATGTTAACAAAAAAATCTGCTACATTCCGTCCTTTAACTTTTTATGCTTTGAATTAGTTAGCGTTGAAAAGGTCGGCAAAAGCGATTTTGTCACCTTTTGAAACTTTAATCTGCTTGAAAATGTCATCATAAAGTTTCTGTTCCTTAACGTCGTCAATAAACCATTCTTTTGAGCGTGGATCAGCATAGTGTTTTTTAACATCTTCTACTGATACTCCGTTTGATTCTGCAAGTGCTTTGTAAGCATCTTCAACTTCTTCAGGAGTTACAGAAATGTTCTTTGCTTTCATAAGTGAATCAACAATGATTCTGCTCTTGAGCATTTTTTCAGCATCGCCGGTCCACTGTGTAAGCATGTCTTCTTTTTTCTGACCTGAAGCAGTAATCATTCTTTCGAGGTCTTCAGGTGTTGTTTGGAACTGCTGAGCCATCTGTGCCCAGCGTCCGTTAAGTTCTGCCTGGAGCATTGATTCTGGAATTTCAAACTTATTCTTTTCAATAAGCTGTTCAAGAAGTGAATTAACTTTCATTTCTTTAATTCTTCTGTCTTTTGCAGTATTGAGGTTTTTAAGTATGTCAGCCTTGAGGTCTGCAAGTGTCTTGTATTTGTCACTTACATCCTGTGCAAGATCATCGTCAAGGGCAGGGAGTGTGCGTACTTTAATCTGCTTTACTGTAACGCTGTATTTTTTTGTAGTTCCTGCAAGTTCTTTGTCAGCTTCTGTTTTTGGATATTTTTTAGAGATTTCTTTTGTTTCACCGTTTTTCATACCGATGATTTCGTCATCGATTTTGTAAACATTTTCTTTTGTTCCGATTGTGAAAGTGAAGCCAGCTCTTTTTGTAGAAGCGATTTCTTTTCCGTCGTCACCGATTTCAGCAATATCAATAGTTACGATATTGTCTTTTTCTGCTTTTTCACCGTCTTTTTTATCCATTACGGCAGCGTTGCGTTCCTGAATTCCCTTTAATTCTTCTGCAACTTCAGCATCGCCTACAGATACCTGAGGTTCTTTTACAGAAATTCCATTGAAATCTTTAACTTCTACTGAAGGGAATACATCATATGTAACAGTGAATGTGAAGTCTTTTGAAGAATCAAATGCAGGCATTTCATCCATTCTTGGCTGTGCATATGGAAGCGGACGGTTTTCAGTTTCTTTTTCATCCTGGAAGATTTCATTGAGTACATTGTCAATAAGATCGCCTGCTGCTTCGAGTTTGATCTGTTCACCGTATTTGCGTTCTAAAACATTTGCAGGAACGTGACCTTTGCGGAAACCAGGAATCTGAACCTGTTTTACATACTTTCCAAGTGTTGATTTGTAGCTTTCTTCAACGTCTTTTTTTGCTACTGTAACTGTTAATTTTGCTGCTGAGTGTTCAAGCTTTGTGATTTCTTTTGTGAATTTCACTTTTACGCCCCTTAAAAAATTATCAAAGTTGCCTCTAAAAATTTCAGTATTTTTGAGGTTTCCTAAAAAAAAAGCGATTCAGATGAGTTCCAAATCGCTTCAGTAGAGCGGAAAACGGGATTCGAACCCGCGACATCCACCTTGGCAAGGTGACGCGCTACCACTGCGCTATTTCCGCAAAAAATATTACATCTGTTTTTTACAGTAGAGCGGAAAACGGGATTCGAACCCGCGACATCCACCTTGGCAAGGTGACGCGCTACCACTGCGCTATTTCCGCAAATTAATGATTGCGAGAGAAGGGACTTGAACCCTTACGCCGAAGCACTAGATCCTAAGTCTAGCGTGTATGCCAATTTCACCACTCTCGCAGGTTTTACCGGCACATGACATAAGTCACAATCCGATCTTTCTGTTCAAACTTAAAGTTTGATGAGCGACCGGGGGCTCGAACCCCGGACCCACAGATTAAGAGTCTGTTGCTCTACCAACTGAGCTAGTCGCCCGAAAATTTTATCAGTTTTGCGTCTGACACGGCTCGAACGTGCAACCTACGGATTCGAAGTCCGTTGCTCTATCCAGTTGAGCTACAAACGCATTTGTAATTAACCAGTGAGCTATGCCGCCAGGCGTAAAATGGAAAGTGGGTGCCTGGTGGGTTTCGAACCCACGACAGCCAGATCCACAATCTGGAACTCTACCCCTGAGCTACAGGCACCGTGTAACTGATGTATGCTAATATATCAAAAATATTTATAGTGTGTCAATAATCAAATCTCTCAAATTTTGTCATTTTGGTAAAAATACACCTGTATTTTGTCTGTTATTTTCTTAAAAATATTTTCACAATTTTTTCTTAAGTGACTGTTTTTAATTTCCGATATTAAAAGAGTAGAAATCTATCTTTAAGGAAGCCTTATGGAAGCACTGGAAATTAAAGCCGAACTTATTAATGTTCTTCATAAAGAATCGAATCTTCTTGATGAGATTTTAAAGCAGCAGGATGCGGTTCATGAATGTGTAAGAAAAAGAAACTGGATTGAACTTGAAAATCTTCTTGCAGCTTTACAGATAATGAGTGAAGACTTTGTAGAACTTGATAATAAACGTTCAGAACTTAGTGAAAATGCTGATATTTCCCGGGATTTTGAAGTTACACCTGTTTTATCGTCTGTAAGATCAAAACTTTCTAAATCAAAACTTCAGAATAAAGTTCTTAATGAATATATTTCTACTACAAAAAGTTTTCTGCAGGGAATTTTTGATGAAGTTCTTCCTGAAAGAAGAAATATAACTTATTCACGTTATGGAAAAATCGTTAAAGGTGAATTACATAATGTTGTCGTAAATCAGGTAGTGTAAATAAAAAGGTAAGGAGTACGAAATGGCTAATTCATTTGCAGGAATAGAACTTGGAAAAAGAAGTATTATGGCTCATGCACAGCAGATTCAGACTGCAGGCCATAACATTTCAAATGCTGATACAGAAGGCTATACAAGACAGCGTGTTCAGGTAAAGACTTTTGAACCTCTTTACCGTCCGGATTTAACAAGAGCTGAAACTCCGGGACAGATCGGGCAGGGTACTACAATTGAGAGTATCACCCGTCTTCGTGATGAAATGCTTGACCAGCGGATTGTTGCACAGACTAACCAGGAATCTTACTGGGCAACCCGTGAACAGTATTACACCATGATTGAACAGATTTACAATGAACCTAATGATATTTCTGTCCGCACCAATATGGATAAATTCTGGAATTCATGGCAGGAACTTTCTGTTTATCCTGACAGTAAAGCAGCGCGCCAGGCAGTTGTAACAAGGGGAGAAACTCTCGCTGAATCAATCTCGCAGCGTTATAAGTCACTTGCCGGTGTCGGAACTTTAATAAATGGTGATATTGAATCAACTGTAAAACAGATTAATGATTTGACAAAGCAGATTGCTGATATCAACGGAGAAATCGTGCGTTCTAAGGCTATGGACGATAATCCTAATGATTTAATGGACAGACGCGACCTTCTCGTTGAAAAACTTTCTGCCCTTGCAAATATTACGACAGATACAAGGGATGAAGATGAATTCCTTGTTCATGTAGAAGGACAGGTTTTAGTTCAGGGAAGTAAAGCCCGTCAGTTTGATCTTGTTCCTGATGCAGATAATAACGGTTACAGCAAAGTTATCTGGAAAGATACAGGAAATGAATCAGGCGTAAAATATGGAAAACTTGGAGCACTTCTTGAACTCCGCGATGCAGATATCCGCAGTGAAGTTCAGTCATTAAATACAATGGCGATGAATTTTACTGATCTTGTTAATGACGTTCACCGCTCAGGAATCGGTTCAAATAATGTTACAGGCCTCGATTTCTTTGTTCAGCATCCTTTTGTTACAGATGTAAAGGGAAACTATGACAGAAACGGTGACGGCGTTACAGACAGTTCTTATGTATTCCGTTTAAGCGGTACACACCCATTAAATCCTCAGGAAAAGGTCGGCTTTGAAGGTGTAATGACTTTGTCAGGCCGTGAAGGGAATGTAGAAGTTCCTTATTATGCAAATGATACAATCGGTGCAGTAATTGACCGCATAAATGATTCTCAGGGAGAAGTAAAAGCATATCTTGACCGTGATAATCATCTGGTTTTAAAAGCAACTACGGCTCAGAATATGTCTAACCCTGATTTTGTAATCCGTCATGTTGAAGATTCAGGAATGTTCCTTGCAGGATATACAGGAATCTTGAATGGAAGCGGTGAAGAAAATGCCTATGATTTTGCACGTGCTGATGCCGTAGATGTTCTTTCAGGAAGCTATGCTGTGGCACCCGTGTTAAATCCTTCTGATTATATTGCAGTTAACAGTGCACTTAAAAATGACGTTAATTCAGTAGCCGCTGCTTTTCCAAATCCTCAGGGAAGGGCTGTTATTGGAGACGGAAGGGCTGCAGTTGAAATCGCAGCAATCAGAAATACTTCTGTGATGATTGGAACAAGCAGAACTTTTGACGATTATTTTGCTGAAAGTGTTACGAATGTAGGCCTTAAAGGAGAACAGGCAGAAAACATGCTTTTAAGTCAGAATGCAATTATGAATGATCTCCGTGATTTAAGGGATTCAATAAGCGGCGTAAATATTGATGAAGAACTTGCTGACATAATAAAATTCCAGCACGGTTACAATGCGGCTGCAAAATATGTAACAGTAATCGATGAGATGATTGATACAATCATTAACCGTCTGGGAGTTTAAGTTCATAAGGTAAAGATACGATAATTTAACTAAGAGGTATTTTATGAAAAGAATCTCAAGCCAGATGAATAATAATAATACTCAATATAACCTGCGTATTCAGGAACGACGCATGAATAGACTGAATAATCAGCTTGGAACACAGCAGAAAATTCAGTCTCTTCGTGATGATCCTGTGGCTGCCGGTCATCTTGTAAAATACCAGTCTTATTTGAACCGTGTTAATAATTTTGAGAAAAACGGACTTACATTAAGCGATCAGTTTCTTTACCGTGAAGGTTACATGGAAAATTCTCTTGAAATCATGCAGAGAGTAAGAGAACTTGCTGTAACAGGTGCCAATGGAATCTATACAAATGATGATATGAGAAATATGGCCGTAGAAGTAGATGAACTTTTGCAGGAACTTGTGCAGAACGCAAATGCAGTTGGTCCTGACGGTAATTCAATTTTTGCAGGAACAAACACCAACGCCGCTGCCTTTGAAATTGACCTTGGGCATGTTGAAGGTGCCGTTTCTCCATTAATTTCTTCTGTGCGTTATAACGGAACAATTGATCAGAATAAAGTTGAAGTTGATGAAAATAAATATGTTACAGTTGATAATGTAGGCTCAAAAACTTTCTGGGCTGAACCTCAGCGCCTTTTTGGAGGCAGGGATTTGTCTTCATGGCAGGCAAAAGATGCCGGGGTAATCAATGTGGACGGTCAGTATATTCAGATGGAAGCAGGAGATACAGTATATTCGCTTGTTTCAAAAATCAACAGTTCAGGAGCTCCCGTTAAAGCTTCTATAGACCCGATTACAAGCGGACTTAACCTTACGGGAACAGATGCTCATCAGCTCTGGCTTGAAGATGTTTCAGGAAATGTTTTAAATGACCTTGGGATAATTAAGGATTCAAGTCAGCGCCCTCCTTATAACATGGCAGATAATGTCAGGGTATCAGGCGGCTCTCTGTTTGATACTGTAATTTCCCTCCGTGATTCTCTTTTAAAAGGTGACAGTGAAGCAGTCGGTGGAAGAGTTATGGCATCATTGGATGCCGGAATCGGAAATCTTACTGCACGCGTTGCAAAATCCGGAAGTGAATACGAAAGACTTCAGAATGACATTACAAGAAACAGTGCTACAGCCCTTAATGTTACTTCTCAGATAAGCCGTGAAGGAGACCTTGATTTAACTCAGGCTATTACAGATCAGAAAATGCTCGAATATACACAGCAGGCAACCTTGAGTAATGCCGGAAAAATGTACAGTTCGTCACTTTTAAACTACATGCGTTAATTAAAAAATAAATATAGACATGGAGGATATTTAAAACATGGATGTAAAGACAAAAACAATGGGAACCGTCAGTGTTGATGAAAAACAGATCATCAATTTTCCAAACGGACTCTACGGCTTCGAAGAATTTCACCGTTATGCAATAATTGAGGCTGAATATCAGCCTTTCTACTGGCTTCAGTCCCTTGATGAGAGCGGGCTTGCCTTTATTATTGTAGACCCTTTCCTTATCATAAACGATTACGAACTGGATATAGACGATAAAACTCTCTCAGAAATTGGAATTGATTCTCCGGGGGATGTTATTTTATTTGCAATTATCACTGTTCCTGCAGACGGACAGCCGATTACAGCTAATCTTCAGGGACCGGTTGTAATTAACCGTAAAAATAATACTGCACTTCAGGTTATTCTTTCTGATTCAAAATGGACCACTAAGCATAATATCATCAAAGCTTTAAAATCAAAAGGAACAAAGTAATGCTGATATTATCAAGAAAAATCGACGAAAAAATTAAAATAGGTGAGGACATTACCATCACATTAATAGAAGTACACGGAGATCAGGTGAAAATCGGTGTTGAAGCTCCTAAAAATGTAAAGGTTTTCCGTCAGGAAGTGTTTGACGCTATTCAGACAGAGAATAAGGAAGCTGCGGCAAGTTCAGAAACTCTTGAAGCACTTTCCAGATTCCTGTCTAACTGATTATTTTTCTAATGCAAGTTCTGCTTCGCTTTTTCGCAGATATTCAGGCCCCTCATAATCCTTGAGGGGTTCTTTTTTTTCTGCAATCATTTTTTCTGCTATTTCAAAAAGTGATGTGCATGGATCTGCGCTTGAAGAAAAACAGATTACATTAAGTTCGGGATTTTCATTTTTTAAAAGAGTACAGAAATTTTCAGCATCCGGCCCCGTGCAGAGAATCTGTTTTGATTTATCAAGGTTACTGCATACTTTTTTAATGTCAGTGTCCTGTGCTTCCATAACTGTTTTTCCGTTTTCGTAAATGGCTGCAAAGAACTGATTTTTTTTAGCATCAATAGTTGCTATTACCTGGCCGTTGAACTGTCTGTATGGATGAGCATAACACTCAAGCGTTGAAACTCCCCAGATGTCAATATTAAATGCAAGTTCAATTGATTTAAGGGCAGCGAATGCGAGTCTTAATCCTGTAAATGTTCCCGGACCTTTGCAGAGAGTCATATAATCAAGTTCAGAAGGTTTTAAATGTAGTTTATTAAGGACATAATCAATGGCAGGAAGAAGTTCCTGGCTTTGTGTTGGTCCTATGTCCAAAGTTAAAGAAACTCTGTCATCACCATTTTTTGCACAGATAGTCATTGCTGATGATGCACTGTCAACTGCTAAAGCTTTCATTTTATTTACCTTTTATAATTCACCGTACGGCCAGTTTTCGATTGTAATTTTTCTTCTGCATCCGTCATTACTTTCTTCAGGTTCAAGACGGATAATAATTGTATTTGAAGGAAGTTCATCCATGATTTTTTCAGACCATTCAATTATGCTTACGCCCCGCCCGTAAATCATGTCATCGACTCCAAGATTTATAAAGTCATCTGTACCGCCCAGGCGGTAAACATCCATATGATAGAGGGGCATATTTCCTTCATATTCACTTATAAGACAGAAAGTAGGGCTTGTGATTGTTTCTGTTATACCTAAAGCGCGGGCAATGCCTTTTGTAATTGTTGTTTTACCGGCAGCAAGTGTTCCCTGCATTGCAAGTACATCGCCTTTCTGAAGTTTTCTGCCGATTTTTTCTCCAAGCTCAATTGTCTGTTCGGCTGAATCTGAAAATAAAATCATAACGGTAATGAGCCTTCGTTATCCAGAGATAAAACCTTGTCTTTAATGGACTGTGTAACCGGCATTACAGGATAATCAAAATTTGTTCCGCAAGGGTAACTTAAAGTGATAGACTTTCTTCCGAGAGGATCGATTTCAATGGTGAAGGCAATTTTTACATCTGCCTGCTGTGACAGAAATTCAATTTTTGCGAGGGCTGTATAATTTCTTCTGTAATAAATAACTGTATCTTCTACTGTTATTGAACTTATTTCTAAAACCTTCATCCTTTATAGAATAATCTAAACACTTTTTGCCGTCAATAACGGTTATTTTTATTCAGATTTCCTCTCTCTCTCTTATTTTTGATATCCGCACGCTACTGCATTGATTTTATTCTGCAGTTCGCTTCTTATTTTTACGAATTTTATGTGAAGAATATATTCTTCGTTTTTATTTTTTGTCGTTCTCAAAATCATACCGATAGCCTGATCGTTTTCTTTGCCGTCGAAAGGAGCATTGATATGAATGTACTGTTCCGGCTTGATCGGAAGTTTTGTTATAACACGGCAGCCGCCAGCAGAAGAGTCGGTTATTATTCCGTCATGCCTTTTATCACTGACAGTGTAAGAGGTTGAATTGCCGTTTGTCTGCGTTTTTACTGATGCGAAGGTACAGGCATGATTAAAATCAATACGAGGGGCACTTCGCTTTTTTCTGGACATTATTCTGTCTGAGTGAGCGCATACAAGAATGTCACGGTTTTCTTTGTTTTTCTGATAGCGGATTACACGGGCTTCAAGCTCGAATGGGGCTGAATCTTTATAGACGAAAACCAGATTTATTTTTGAAAGAATTTCAGGTTTTTCTTCAGGTTTTAATTCAAGAGGTAAAAGAAAGTGCAGTTCTTCCTGATTTGTGTCATAAAGTTTAAACTGATAGTGAATACCCTGTGAAGGAGTATATGTAAATACAGTTTCAACTGGAATCAGTCTTGAGTTTTTAATTGATGTTACTGCTTCATAACTTGAATAAAGTTTCTGTCTGAGCGAGAAGAAAGAAGTTATAGCCTGCTGGTTACCGGTGATAAAAATATTCTGGTATTCTTCATTAAAGTAGCTTTCAAGCAGCTGTGTGTCTTTTAGAACAAAGAAAAGGTTAGGTGAAATATGCTGTTTAAATATTTTAGTAAGAATATCCCTTTCTTCCTTTGTCAGGTGTGCATGTTTAGATGCTTCGTTTATGTCTTTTGCTGAGGTCGGTTTATCCTTATTCTTTTCAAGATAAGCCTGGGAATTTTTTAATGCTTCAAGTTTTTTTGAAATGAACCAGAGGACAGCAAGTGCAGCAAGAATTATTAATGCAATTATCAGAACTGCAAAAATGTTGAGGCCTAATCTTGCTGCAATCGGTGATCCTGAATTATTCATTTAAATCTCCAGTGCTTTTGATAAAGATTCAAGTCTTGGACTGATTTCATATTCGGCAAGGTCGCCTGTCATTACTGTATCTTTAGATGCAATTGACTGTTCAAAATCTTTGAGTACAGGTGAAAAATCTTCAAAAAACTCCATGAAGTTTTTTCCGTCAATGCTGATTTTACCAAAACTTTCAGGGAAAAGGGCTGAAAGACCTGCTGTATGGCAGACACTGTCAATGAGGTCTGCGAGTCTTGTAATAAGGGTGTTAGCTTCTTTATCTTTTCCTGTCTGGAACTTTACAGATATTTCCTTTAATTCTTCTGCAAGTTTTAAGGCTTCTTCTTTCTGTGCCTTAAAAGCGTCGTCTATTGCAGTTTTACTTACAACTCCCAGTTCGATTTTTGTGGAATCAGTAAGGTCTTCTTTACAGGTTTCGTCAAATTCTTCTGCACTGATGTTTTTTCCGTTTACACAGACAGTAACAGTTGCAGCCTGTGTTTTTTCGCATTCTTCCTGAAAGCTTTTTAAAACGTCACCGACTGTTTTTTCATTTTCGAGCTGTATGTCTAATTTCTGTCCGTTTACAAATAATTCCATTTTTTAATTTCCTGTATTTTATATTTTACTGCTGTTTTCCACTATTTGCAAAATTTGAAATAGTATTTGACTGCGAATTAAGGCTGTTTAAGGTGCCTTCCATCTGACCGTATTTTGCCCTGAGCTGGGCTTCTTTAGTGTCAAGCTGTTTTTCAAGACTTGCTATTTTGGATTCAGAGGCCTTGATTCTTCCGTTTATTGTTGTGTTTTTATTGGCAATTATTCCGCCGTTCTGGACCCAGGATGTAAGCTGTTTGTCGAGCTGGAAACCTATTCCCTGGTCAATAATTAAATCCCCGTCGGAATCAAAGCCGAAAATGTTTTTTATCTGGTCAAGGTTTTCTTCAAGGGCCTGATCCAGCTGTTTTTCGTTTATCTCAAGATAACCGCGCATCTGGCTTGGTGAATATCCGCCCTGTGCACCTGTTGCCCTGGTAGAAATGCCAATCTGATTGAGCATTGTTACAGTTGCGTTCTCTGACCAGCGGTAATTTGCACTTATTATTGACTGCATTGAAGACTTGCCTGTCCTTAAAGAACTGTCTCCCTGAAACATGCCGAGCCTTTTTTTTGCATCTTCCTGTTCATCACGTGTCAAATAGTCAAGTTCAGAGATGATTTCAGGCTTGTTTTCGCTTAAGATATTCATTTCTGCAATTACCTGGTTGTAAGTTCCTACAAAGGCAATCAGTGCGTCTTTTGCGCTTTCTTTATCAGGTTTTATATCAATTGTTTCTGTTTTTTCTGTCGGATTAAAAATATTTAATGTTACATGCGGAACAACGTCGTCAATTTTATTTGTCGGACGGGTAATCGTAATGCCTTCGTATTTTATAACTGCATCCTTTGCTTCGGTTACGGGATGAACTGCCTGATAACCCAGGTTCTTTTTGACATCATAAATTTGAAAAGTAGATAAGGCTACGGCTTCGCCTGTGTTTCTGTTGCGTACTACAATGCTCTGAATGTCAGGATAATCTTTTATATCAAGCTGGACAGTCTTTTCTCCTGTTTCGCTGTCCATTGCTAATTGTGCTGTTTCAATTTGAATTTCTTTTCCGTCTTTAGTTCTTGCATAAAAGTCTGCTTCTCCTGCGATTGGAGTAAGGGGAACCGGCGGGGGAGGCGGGAGTTCGACTTTTGTTTTATCGTTCCAGACAGTTACATCTTCATATGTGACTTTTCCTGCTTCACCTAATTCAGGACGGGTTGTGCGCTTGATGTTTAATTCTTCTGTAATGTCTTCTACTTCGAATGTAGAAAATGTGAATTCAATGCGGTTGTTTTTGTTTTCAAGGAAACTTTCGTCAATTTCAAGCTGAAGGCCTGAGCGCGGAGGAAGAATAAAGCGTTTTTCTTCTTCGTCCCATTCTACTTCTTTGTCAGTAAATTCAGGCATTCCGTTCTGTTCTACGGCCGGAACAGGAAATTCAAGCTCAGGAGATGAAAAATCCTGTTTTGTCATTCCGAATTCCTGAAAATCAGCCTTGGTTTTTGCAATCATTTCGTGCTTTAAGGCAAAGGTGAGTGCGTCGTCTTTGAAAATCAGGTTGTTTTCACTGCCGGTTTTTAAGGATTCAATTAAAAGAGACTGTTTGTCATTTGAAACGCCTACTATACTTGCTTTTATAGTATTTGCACCGCGTTTATTGAGTGAGTTTATAAAATCTGTAATTTTGCCGCCTTTCCAGTTGAAAGAAACTGTTTTTTCTCCTACCTGAAAGGTGTATTTACCCTGGGGGATCTTAAAATCTTTATCTAAATCCCCTGAAAGAAATCTGTCGGCTGTTGCGGGCTGGATGACATCGATTTTTATTGAACCATACGATGCTTCGCGTCCAGGGGTTGCAGTTACTGCGTTTTCGTTGGTTGATGAGGCTAGTTTGTTGTTAAAAGGATTATCAAAAGAATAGAGTGACTTTGTGTTTGTCCGCAGTGAAGACATTTTCTGATTCACTGTGTTCCATGCGCTCTGCTGTTCTTTGTACCTGTCGAGCGACTCCTGTTCTCTTGTAAGCGGGAGCCGCTCTTTTTTCATCAGCGCTTCGATATAATCGTTAGTTTTATATTTATCGCTGACTCCAGGTATTGAAATATCGGCCATAATATTTTCCCTTTAAGTGTTTCAAAAATTATGCTTGAACAATCAGAAAAATAAAATGAATTAAATCATTTCATCGAATAAAACACCGATTGCTTTTCTGATTCTTACCTTTAATTTCTGAATGTCTTCGGAAGGGATCTGCTTTACAACCTTGTCTGTTGTTGAATCTACAACGGTTACTACTACCTGATTCAATTCTTTATTTACAGAGAACTGAACTTTGCGACCCGAAACAACATCCGAAAGTTTCTGAAGCTGGCGGACATCTTCCTGCAATTGGGCATTATTTTCGGAAATATTCTGAACCACTTTAGCAGCATCTGCCATAGGCACATTTAACTCCTGTGTTGGGGAGCTTTTTGCTGTAGAAGTTGCTGCGGAGTTTAAATTTAAGCGGCCATCCATTGCCGACTGCCCGAGTGAACTGATAGTCATAGGGCTTTCCTCCTGAAAATAAAAGGAGAAGGGGGGCGCACCCCTTCCTCTTTACGCCTTTTTATATAAAAGACAACATCCAGAAGTCTCTTGACTATAAAAAAGCGGTTTTGTTATCTGAGCAATGCGAGTACGTTCTGTGACTGGCTGTTAGCCTGTGCAAGCATTGCAGTACCAGACTGTGTAAGAATCTGGTTCTTTGTGTATTCAACCATTTCAGAAGCCATATCTGTATCACGGATACGTGATTCAGCAGCCTGAAGGTTTTCAGCAGCTACGCCTACGCCATTTGATGCCATTTCAAAGCGGTTCTGGTAAGCACCGAGATCTGCGCGCTGTTTAGAAACTACTAAGAGTGCGTTATCTACAGATGCAATAGCCATGTTAGCCTTGTCCGGAGATTCGATTCCGATCTGATCATCATTGCCCTGAGCTCCTTTGAGACCAAGAGCCTGTGCTGTCATAGTGCCGATATATACACGAGCGTTCTGATCAACGTTAGCACCGATCTGGAACTGCATTACGCGTCCAGAAACAGATTCAGCAGCGAAAGCACCTGTAAGAGTATTCATACCGTTGAACTGAGCCTGTGAAGCGATACGATCTACTTCTGATACAAGCTGTGAAACTTCAACCTGAATCTGCATACGGTCTTCGTCTGAATAAATACCGTTAGCTGACTGAACTGCAAGTTCACGGATTCTCTGAAGAATGTCTGTAGTTTCCTGCAGGTATCCTTCTGTAGACTGAATGAAAGAAACACCATTCTGAATGTTTCTGTTAGCCTGATTTAATCCGCGGATCTGGCTGCGCATCTTTTCAGATACTGCAAGACCTGATGCATCGTCGCCAGCACGGTTAATGCGCTGACCTGAACTGAGTTTTTCGATGTTTGACTGCAGCTGGTCGTTTGAAACGCCCAGGGTGCGGTTTGAGTACATCGAACTCATGTTGTGATTAATAACCATATTTATGCCCTCCATGAATAAAAACGTTACAGCATCGTGCCGTAAGTCCTGCCAAAAGTGCGGGCTGCAGGCGGTTTTTGCGCCCCCATCTGCAGATTTAGATCCCATCAGCAGGAACCGTTATTCGTACTCCTTGTACGTACTAATAACCGTCCATACTGTCACAAGTGACCATGGAAAGCTGTTTTCAAAGAACAATTGCATCCTAAATAAATGCAGTCTATGGTTACGGAATCAGCATAATCTTCGCAATCACATGATTCCGGTAATCATCATATATATTTAATTATAGCAGTTTTTCGTGCTAAATCAAATTTCTTAAGTCTAATTTTCGAGTGTTTTAGGGGAAATGTAAAGAGGGTAGAACTGAAAAACACCGCAAATTTTGCCGGAATATAAAGATATATCCCGGCAAAATTACTATACAGTACTATCTGAGCAGAGACAATACAGTCTGAGACTGAGTATTTGCCTGAGCCAGCATTGCAGTACCAGCCTGCTGGAGTACCTGGTTCTTAGTGAATTCAACCATCTGTGCAGCCATATCTGTATCACGGATGCGTGATTCAGAAGCCTGCATGTTTTCAGCTGAAACATCAAGACCGCGAACTGCATATTCCATGCGGTTCTGGTAACCACCAAGGTCTGCACGCTGTTTATTGATCTTTTTCAGAGCTTCGTCGATAGTTCCGATTGCGCGGTTGGCCAAATCAGGAGCTGCCAGACTCATTGGAGTTTCAGTACCGATTTCGCGGATACCGAGAGCTGCAGAAGTCATTGTTCCGATGTAAACTGCCATGCGCTGATCCATGTTTGCTCCGATATGGAACCACATAGAACCAGTAACAGTGTTTTCACCAGTCTGCTGTGCAAAGCGTCCTGTAAGCATGTTCATACCGTTGAACTGTGCTGCAGAAGCAATGCGGTCAACTTCAGCTACGAGCTGAGAAACTTCTACCTGAATCTGCATACGATCTTCATCGCTATAGATACCGTTTGATGCCTGAACTGCGAGTTCGCGGATACGCTGCATAATATCAGTTGTTTCCTGCAGATAACCTTCTGCAACCTGGATAAAGCTGATACCATTCTGTGCGTTTGTTGAAGCCTGGTTCAAACCGCGGATCTGGCTGCGCATCTTTTCAGATACTGCGAGTCCTGAAGCATCATCACCAGCGCGGTTGATTTTTTCGCCTGATGAAAGTTTTTCCATGTCTTTCTGAAGACCGAGACCTGTTACGCCTAACTGACGGTTAGCGTAAAGAGCTGACATGTTGTGGTTAATGACCATAGTATTTTCCTCCGTGGAAATGTCAGTCCAAAATCCTTTCTGGACTGTTGTAAAAGGAAACTTCTGCATTACAAGGCTACATCCATTTCCTTTTACATTGACTTGCTTGTCCGGCAGCTTCTACGAAGTTATCCGTCCATAGCTTATCAGTGTTAGTATCGGCATTAACCTGAAAAACCTTTATAAAAAATTTTAAAAAAGTTGTTTTTTTTAAAGATTTTTGAGAATGTTTTTTATCTGTAAAGCAGCCTTTCCGCGGTGGGAAATTCTGTTCTTTTCATCTGCTGTTAAATCTGCGATTGTTTTTCCGTATTCAGGAAGATAGACAATCGGATCATATCCGAAACCGCCTGTTCCTGACTGCTTATTTATGTCATCGAGCAGAACGCCTTCAAAGGTTTCCTGAACAACATAAAACCTTTCTTCATTAAGCATTAAAACCATGGCACATACATAAAAACAGCTTCTGTCAGTGCTTTTTGTATCATTGAGCTGCTTAATTAAGTTTATGTTCTGTTCTTCCTGGCTCATTTTATGACCGTCGGGATAACCTTTCATAAACTCAGGACCTGCATATCTTGAAGAATAGATTCCCGGTGCGTTGTTTAATGCCCTTACGCAGATTCCTGAATCATCTGCGATTACCGGTTCTTTTATCAGTCTGTAAAGTTCTCTTGCCTTAATAAGAGAGTTTTCATAGAAAGTAGTGCCTGTTTCTTCAGGATCAAATGTAATACCTTTGTCTGAAGGAATTAAAATCTCCATATCACTTAGGATTTCCTGCATTTCTTTCTGTTTGTGTCTGTTGCCTGTTGCTAAAAATAATCTCATGTTCACAAATATACCTCAAATTATAATCTCATACAATTAAAGTTATTTATCCTTTTCACCGCTGCCAGGTAACGGGCCTTCCGGAAAATCAATGAAAGGGTATAGTGTCTTTCTTTTTTTCTTATGATTCAGATAAAAAGAAACCTGCCTGTGTTTTATTCCTGTCACTTTTGAGATTTCGATTGTGGTAGGTGAAGCAGAATGTCTGTGAAGAAGTTCTTCGTTAATTTTTTTCCAGTTTGCTGTATGTGACATGAATTTCTCAAAGATAAAATCATAGGAAACTGAGGAGTTTTCAAGACGGGAAAGTTCATAAAGAAATTTCTTGTGGTAGAAGAAAGCCTTGTTTCTTTTTTCGATTATTTTTTTACGGTTGAGGGATTTTTTTCCGGTCAGTTTTTTAAGCTTTTCTATTTGTGTTTTAAAAAGATTTCTGTCGATTCCTAAAAAATCACAGATATTGTTCATTGTGTCTTCTTCAAGTTCGTTGACGGCACGGCAGGCACAGATGTGGACAAAAGTTTTTATGATTTCCTGCTGCTTTTTTGTGAAAGTGGACAGTGTTTCTTTTAATAGTTCGATTTTTTCCTTTTTTGTGACTGGAATAAAGGTCTCTGAAATTGAATCATATTCAGTTGCAATCTGGTCACAGATACAGTTGTCTCCAGCCGCACGGTTTAAAATACGGGGGATCCAGGAATTGAGGTTCCTTTTTATGCAGGTTCTTACATAAAAGAAAAAATCGATTTCTCCCTGTCTGAAGTTTTTAATTAATCCTTCAAAACTTGAGGACATCCACATCAGAAAATCGCTTTTCTGATCTTCCGTAAGTCCTTTAAGACCGTACAAAACTGGTCTTTGATAGATGTCAGACCATAATTCATTCTTAGCAGCGGCAAGGTCAATTTTGTGTTCCTTGACGAGTAACGGCAGTTCACTGATTTTGATAGTGCTCATCTTTCCTCCTTATGAAACCCCACGTTAGCGGTCGTGCAGGGAGGCACGAAATCACAGTTTTGTCGAAGACAAAAACTGTAGTGATAAAAATTACAGGGAAGTAATTTTTATCGCGCCTCCTTATGAAACTCCGCGTTAGCGGTCGTGCAGGGAGGAGTCTGCAAGAACCGTGCCAGATTATAAAAACTGCTGTTTAAAGCTTAAATCCTGCGTTTTGCAGCGGAATCAGACATTGTTAAAGCGAAAAATGAAAATATAAATTGAAAAATACATAAGGTGCAAAAGATTTTTATTATTTTTTAAGAAAACCTGTAAAAATACAGCGGGATTAAGGAGAAATTAGTATTATCTGATTAAAAACTAACATTAAATAAAAATAAAAAATAAAAGCTGACAGAAAAATAACAGTTTCTGTCAGCTTTAAAAATTTAAGGAATAAAAAAAATAATTTTTTTTACAAAACTTTGCTGAATTCTTTTTTGATTTCTGTGATGAGGTTTTCTACTTTTCCCTGGCAGCTGAAACCTGCGGCGTTTTTGTGTCCGCCCCCGTCAAATTTTGCTGCAATTGCACTTACATCGCAGTCTTTTCTTGAGCGAAGTCCTCCGGTACATGAAAACTCTGTATCCTGTCTTAAAAAAGCGACGGCTTCTACACCTTCTGCTGAAAGAAGAAGTGAATACAGTGAGTCGCTGTCTCTGCCTTCCTGACCGTATTTTTTCGTATCTTCAAGTGTTTCGTATGTAATTACAAGTTTATTGTTGCAGTATCTTTCTGCTTTTGAAAGGAGAATGCCTAAAAGCTTTCTTGTTGAATAAGGTCTGCCTCCAGTGATTTTGTCATACATTGTTCTTGGATTTACACCTGCCTTTACAAGACGCGCTGTCTGTGTAAAAACGTTTTCTGAGTCTGTTCCAAGAAAACGGAACCAGCCTGTATCTGTGCTCTGACCAAAGAATATGTAAGAAGCAGCTTCTTCATCAAGTTCACCAATAACTTTTTCATATATCTGCTGGACAATACAGCATGCAGCAGGGGCGGATGAATCAATGATAGAAGTGTCTGTTTCTAAAGCAGTAAGATGATGGTCAATTATGAACGTATCAAGACCTTTTAATTCTGCTTCAAGTTCACCGAGCCTTTTTAATTCCGAACAGTCTACAATGATAAGTCCTGTCTTTTTTCTTTCAGGCTCACTTAAAAACTGCGGTTCTTTTGAAAAATACTTTTCAAATTCACTGATTTCATTTCGTTTGAAAGGACCTTCATTTAGGAGCTGAAATTCAAGGTTTAGTTTTTTTAATATGCAGCTTACTGCAAGGCTGCTTGAAACACAGTCTCCGTCCGGTTCTTTGTGGCCTGCAATAAAGAAAAAATCATGAGTGTTTAAAAAGTTTTTGAAAGATTCAATCTGTCTGTCTGAAACGGTTTTCATTTTTTGTCCTGAAGCGGTAAGGGTATAAAAAAGAGCCGTCAGATTACGGCCCTTTTTTTAGTAAATGCAGCGCATGGATGCGCTGTTTAGTAAAGCATAACTTTAGTAAACAATATCAAAAGTATCTTTGCTTGCGTCTACCTGAACATTGCTGTCTGCAACTCCCCATACAGGATCTGCACGGCTTACAGGCATTGTAAGAACAACCTGGTCAAATTCTCCGCCGCGGTAGAATACTGTCATATAAGGTGACATTCCGGTAGAAAGACTGCGGAAAGCGAGCTTTCGTGGTTTCTCTTTGTACCATCTTTTTGGAATGGCAATATTTCCAACTTCTCTGTGTCCTTTTGCATACATAACAATGTAAGCGTCTTTCTGATCAAGAACCTTGTAAACAGTTACATTTCTGTAAGACATGTTAGATTCCTGGAAAGGATATTTGTAAACAGGTTCTGCCTTATTCTGATTTTCATCAGCTGTAACTGTAAATACAGCTCCTGTCAGAAGAAGAGCAGTCATTAAAGCAGCAAAAAGTGATTTTTTCATTTTATTATCTCCTGATGACTTTAAATAAGTGCCAGCATAATTGCCTTGATTGTATGCTTACGGTTTTCTGCTTCGTCCCAGACTTTGCTCTGTGGACTTTCGAAAACTTCTTCGGTCACTTCCTGTCCTGTAACGGCCGGCAGACAGTGCATGAAGATTGTTTCTTTTTTGCCTGTTGCAGCCATAAGGGCTGAATTTACCTGGTAAGGTGTAAGCAGACGGGTTCTTTCTTCCTTGAGTGCTTCTTCACCCATGGAAACCCATACATCAGTATAAAGGCAATCTGCTCCTTTTACAACAGAAATATCGTCAGAAATTTCAATTTTAGCACCGCTTTCTTTTGCAAACGGTTCACAGATTTCCTGAATGTCTTTAGGCGGGAAAAGTTCCTTTGGTGCATATATTGCAAAGTCGATTCCGAGTTTTGCAGAGATAATCATAAGGGAACGCGCAACATTGTTACGGCCGTCTCCACAGAATACCCATTTAAGGCCTTTGAGTTTTCCAAAATTTTCTTTAAGGGTCATTATATCTGCAAGTGCCTGTGTAGGGTGGAAATCATCTGTAAGGCCGTTGATTACAGGAATTCCGGAATATTCTGCAAGCTGCTTTACGTGTTCCTGTTTAAATCCGCGGAACTCAATTGCACTGAACATTCTTCCAAGAACGCGGGCTGTATCTTTTACAGTTTCCTTTCCGCCAAGCTGAATGTCCTGAGTGGACATGAAAACAGGATGGCCGCCTTCTTCTCCAAATGCTGTTTCAAAAGAAGAACGTGTTCTTGTTGAGCGTTTTTCAAAAATAAGGGCGATTGTTTTGCCTAAAAAACGCTGGTGTACTTCACCTTTATGAGCCTGTTTTTTAACGAGGAAAGCGTAATCTAAGAACTTTAAGATTTCATCCGGAGTATAATCAATCCAGGTTAAGAGGGAGCGGCCCTTGAATGGTGTTTTGAATTTTTCTGCCTTCATATTTACCACATCTCCTTGAAAAATGACAAAAGCCAGCCGTTAACGACTGGCTTTTGAGTGCTTATAGGGGCAATAGGACTTGAACCTATGACATACGGAATATGAGTCCGGTGTTCTACCAGCTGGACTATGCCCCCATGAGATTTTTCAATTTTATCAGAATCTGAATTTTCAGTCAAGTGTGTTTTTGTGCTTTTTGTGAAAATTATCTCAAAACAGCGCCTTTTATAAAAGTTTTTGCGTAATCAACGAGTTCTAAAGCTTCGGCATCGGAATAAGGCTTTAAGGAATTAAAAAGAGGGTCAAGACAGTTGTCGTTTCTAAAGTGTGCAAACTGCCAGGATGCATCCTCGGGTAAAATCGATGCTATTGCTTTTATGTCTTCCTTTTTTACCAGGAGCGGTACAAGAACTGTACGGAATTCCCTTGCATCTTTCGGGTAGCCGCTTATTATTCTTACCGATTCTTTTAATACTTTTGAGTAATCCGTTTTATCCTGAAGGTTTGAAGCGTTCAACAGGTTATGATAGTTTGCAGGATTTGTTTTAATATCCATTGCAATAAAATCTGGTTTTGTCTGGGGATCGTTTATAAGTTCTTTAAGAAGTTCCGGAAGAGTTCCGTTTGTATCAAGTTTAACTTTATAGCCTAGTTCTTTTGCCTTTCGGATTATTGTTTTTGCGTCAGGATTCAGAAGGGCTTCTCCGCCTGAAACAACAACTCCTTCAAGTACATTCTTGCGTTTTTCCAGGTGTTTTGTGATTTCATCAAGGGTTACAAGTTCACTTTCATCTGCGCTGTCATTAACAAGCGGTCCGTTATAGCAGTAGGGGCAGCGCAGATTACAGTGCTTTAAAAAAATTGTGGCGCATATCATGCCTGGATAATCTACGAGAGATGTTTTGACAAGTGCGCCTGTTTTTAAATTCATATTTTGTATTTATTTTTAATTTTTGTTATGCAACAACAGCCAGTGGTGCAAGTACAGCCTTGATTTCTTCTACACTGTGACCGCGTCCGATTTCAGAACCGTCTGATGCATAGAAAATTACTGTAGGTGCAGAGAAAACGCCTTTTAAGGCAGCTTCCCTTAAGCCTGCGTCTGTATCTACATCAATAATTGAACCTTCCATAGATACTTCTGCCATATAGGCTTTTACAGGAGGGCAGTTAGGACAGGTTTTTCTCATAAAGAACTGATAGCTTGTTGCAGAAGCTGATGATAAAGCATCACCTGTTTTTACTTCTGTTTTTTCGTGATTTACAGTAACAGTTGTGTTCATCGGGCGGGATTCGTCATAACTGTCATTTACTGTAAAGAGACGGCGGTTATTGAATTCATCGCGCTTTCCTTTGTTCCAGTTGCGTACTGCACGGTAGTAGCCTACAATGCGTGCGTAAACTTCTGTTTCTGTCCCGTGAACATCATTGAGTTCTGCTTTTACTGCTTCAATTTCTGCGTCAATCTGCTCAAGTGTTCTTTTTACTTTTTCTGCCATTTTGTTTCTCCCACTTTATATATTTATTAATTATTGGTTTAGTTTTATCTGGAAAGTGATTTGCGTTCTGCTTCGAGCTCTGCAAGTTTTTCCATAAGTTTTTTCTCTTTTTCTGCCTTACACTTTGGACATTCGAAATGTTCGCCTGCAATGTATCCGTGTACAGGACAGATTGAATAAGTCGGGCTGATTGTAAAATAAGGAATCCTGTAATTTGTGAATACCTTTTTTACAAGGTCGCGGCATGCCCTCCAGTCTTTTATCTGTTCTCCGAGGAACATGTGGAATACAGTACCGCCTGTATATTTTGTCTGAAGGCTTTCCTGGTGGTCGAGCGCTTCAAAAATATCTGAAGTATAATCAACTGGAAGCTGTGAACTGTTTGTGTAATAAGGTTCATCTTTTCCGCTTGTGATTATGCCCGGATAATTTGTTTTGTCGTGGCGTGCAAGACGGTATGAAGTACTTTCTGCAGGGGTTGCTTCGAGGTTGAACAGTTCGCCTGTTTTTTCCTGATAGTCCTGCATCTTTGCCCTCATGTGGTCGAGTATTTCGCCGGCAAATTTGTAGCCTTTTGGATCTGTAATATCAACACCAAGGAAGTTTAAGCAGCATTCATTCATACCGCAGAGACCGATTGTGTTGAAGTGGTTGTCGAGTGTTTTAAGGTATCTTTTTGTATAAGGGAAAAGACCGTTATCAAGGAGTTTCTGGATAACCTTGCGCTTGATGCAGAGACTGTCTTTTGCAAGATCCATGAGGTAGTCAAGGCGTGCGTAGAATTCTTCTTCTGTTTTTGCAAGATATGCAATCTGAGGAAGGTTGATTGTTACAACTCCTAAAGAACCTGTAAATTCATCAGAACCGAAAAGTCCGCCGCCGCGTTTACGGAGTTCACGCTTGTCGAGGCGGAGACGGCAGCACATTGACCTTACATCGCCCGGATCCAGGTCAGAGTTGATGAAGTTCTGGAAATAAGGAGTTCCGTATGCGCTTGTAATTTCGAAGAGCAGTTTTGCGTTATCACTGTCCCAGCTGAAATCTTTTGTAATGTTGTATGTCGGAATAGGGTAGGCAAAGCCTCTTCCTACAGCGTCTCCTTCAAGTAACAGTTCAAGGAAAGCCCTGTTAATCATGTCCATTTCTTTCTGACAGTCGCCGTATTTGAAGTCCTGTTCTTTTCCGCCGACAATTGCAGGCTTGTTCTTTAAGTCTTCTGGACAAATCCAGTCGAGAGTAATATTTGTAAACGGTGCCTGAGAGCCCCAGCGGCTTGGTGTATTAACGCCGTAAATATAGCTCTGTATGCACTGTTTTACTCCGTGGTAATCAAGATTGTCTGCCCTTACAAACGGAGCGAGGTAAGTATCGAAAGAAGAAAGAGCCTGAGCGCCTGCCCATTCGTTCTGCATTATTCCGAGAAAGTTTACAATCTGATTTACAAGAGTTGAAAGGTGTGAGGCAGGTTTTGAGGTGATTTTATCTGTAACTCCGCCGAGACCTTCTGCAATGAGCTGTCTTAAAGACCAGCCGGCACAGTATCCTGAAAACATTGACAGGTCGTGCAGGTGGAAGGCACAGTTTTTATGTGCTTCTGCGATTTCTGGTGTGTAGATGTTTTTAAGCCAGTAATTTGCAGTTACAGTTCCTGAGTTATGAAGGATAAGACCGCCGAGGGAGAAGTTTACGTTTGCATTTTCCTTTACGCGCCAGTCTGACTGTGCAAGATAGCCGTCCATAGTAGCATTAATGTCGAGCATTAAAGATTTTGAATCACGGATGGCTTCGTGTTTTGCACGGTAAAGAATATATGCTTTTGCTACTTCAACTTCTTTTGATTCAATGAGGACATTTTCAACAATGTCCTGAATTTCTTCGATGGCAGGAATGGAATGAGCACGTCTTCCTGCAAGAAGGATCCTTAATTTTTCTTCAACTCTGTCTGTGAGTTCTTTTGATTTTTCTTCGTCAGGGATTCTTGTTACAGCCTGGATTGCCTTGCTGATAGCGCCTTCGATTTTTGAGCGGTCGTACTTTTCGATTGAACCGTTACGTTTTACAACCTGTCTGAAGAAACCTTTTGTCTCTTCGGCGTTATTTGAGCCGAGAAAATTTCTCCACTGAGGAAAAATCGACTGGTCTTCAGTATTGTCTGATTTTTTAGATTCGCTCAATTCTGTCCTCCCACCGGATCTTTGCGTACATTTTTTTTATTTTTTTTGCCAAGACTGTTTACTTCGTTTATAAACTCATCCAGGTTTTCAAAGTGTTTGTATACGGATGCAAAACGAATGTAGGCAACCTTGTCTGTTTCGTAGAGACGTTCAAGTACAAGTTCGCCGAGTTCTGCGGTTGAAATTTCTCTGTTTGCTTTTCCTGTGATTAAAGCCTTGTCTTCAATATCATTTACGATATTTTCAATCATGCTGGTAGCAACAGGACGTTTTTCCAGAGCCCGGGCAATTCCTTTTTCCAGTTTTGCCCTGTCAAAAGGCTGGCGGCGTTCATCACGCTTAACTACCATAAATGGCTTTTCAACAATCTGTTCATAACTGGTAAATCTGTAACCGCAGCTGGCACATTCACGGCGTCTTCTGATTGATTCACCGTTTGCCATGGTACGTGACTCTATAACCTTGTCGTCAAGGCTTCCGCAGTATGGACAGCGCATAGAAACTTATTATCCCCTCTAAAAATAGTGTTATTTGCTAACTTTTTAATCATAAAACACTAAATCTAGGTTTGCAAGTGAATTTATTCAAAAAATTTTGAAAAATTCCGACATAAAATTTCTTAAATTAAATTGAAGTCCATTTTCTCAATTTTTTGTCTTCTGAAACGTTTTTACGGAAAGTATAAAAGTCGCTGAGGATATATAAAACAATGAGAATTATAAATAGTCCTGCAAGCCAGCCGCCACAGACTGATGCAACCGTAACAGTCCTCTGGTAAACAGGAATGGCGCAGGCGAGGCTTGCTTCTTCAAAAAGAGGAAGTGAATCAATTATTTTTCCTGCAGGATTGAGGACTACAGTGTAGCCTGAGTTTGTGCAGCGGGCCATTGTAGTACGGAATTCAATCGAGCGGTAACAGGCAACGGCATAATGCTGGTATTCTGCTGAGGCTGTTTTTGACCAGGAATCATTTGTAATGTTCATAAATATTTCACAGCCTGCTTTGTAAAGGCCTTTAAATACATGGTTGTAGGCGTCATCAAAACAAATCGGGGCTGAAACCAGAACAACAGGTTTTTCAGGTTTTTTATTAGTATCGAGAGTAATTATCTGGGTTCCGTTCAGGTCTTTCTCTGTTCCTGAAATCGGGATTTCAAAAACTGTATATTTGTTTCCTGCGGCCCAGCCGTAAGAAAATCCTGCAATTTTTTTAATGAATTTTCTGACCGGCTCATAATCAACAAACGGAATTGCTTCTGCAAACGGGACAAGATGAAGCTTGACGTAGGCACCTTTAAAAATACCGTTTGTATCAAATAAGAGGGCGGCGTTTCCGTATTTATGTTTGTCTTCGTTTATGGCAAGAGAACCACCGATTATGAACGGAACTTTTTTCTGCTTGATGTACTTTACAAGAGGTTTTGAATCAGGCTTTCTTTCATAATAGATTTTTGCCGCAGGAAAATATTTGTTTAAGACACCTTCACTCCAGACTATAAGATCAGGTTTTAATTCCTGTTCATGGAATTCTTTTATTCCCTCGTTTGTAAGCCGCTGTGAAGTTTCGATTGCCGTCATTTCGTTTGCACGGTAGGTATCAAGGTTCTGCTGTACTAAAACTGTATTGAGCCTTTTTACCACAGTTCGAGGTTTTGAATACTGGTATATACCGTAAACTAATGTCAGGCTGAAAAGTGCTGCTGTAAATTCAGCCGTATTAAGGTAATACCAGCCTTTTCTTTCAAAATTAACTGTCTTAGTCTGTGTTTTTAAGAGAAGTATTCCTTCTGCGGTCAGGGCTGAAAAAAGGGCAAACAGGAAGGAAACTCCGTACTGCGTTGTAAGGTCTGCAATCTGTATTATAAAAGTCCAGCTTACGGCAGTCATGGAAAGAGTGCCCCACGGGTAGGCTAAAAAGCCGGTGGATTTGCACCATTCATAGAAAACCCATGCTGCGGCAAACCAGAATATTTTTAAGGCTGTGTGTGCAGCTCCTGTGTTTTTTTTGTAAAAGGGATAATAAATAACCCAGCCTGCAAACCCCTCAATTGCGGCTGTTCCTAAAAGACTTGCTCCTAAAGTGAAGGCTGCCATTCCCTGGAAGTTTGCAAGCCAGAAACTTGAAAGAAGGTGTGTAAGTCCTCCGTGCAGGGCACAGATTAAGAAAGACTGTTTAAAGCTTTTTGATCGGGATACTGCTATATATAGAGGAACCAGGGCAAAAAGTCCTGTAACCGGGCTGCCCATAAGGAATAATTCGTTCGGTATCGAAAGTGCTAAAAGTACACTTGAAAAAACGGAATAAAAAACTTGAGAAAAACAAAACATTATAATAATATTATTATTATTGAATGTTAAAAGCAACAGGTGGGATTTTTTTTATGGAACAGGTAAATCTTGCCCGCGAAGAACACTTGCGCGAGTATGAAGAAAAACCTGCAGTAACTGCAACTGCAAACGGACGATTTCATCTAATCGGCGAACACAGCTGGTTTTCCAAAGATAAGACACTTTCAATGGCTGTTAATCTGCCTGTCTATGTATGTGTTTCAAAAAGAGACGATGCATCCCTTCGTTTTTATTTTCATCAGCTTGAAGATGAAAAAAAAGCAACACTGACATCACTTAAATTCAGAAAAGAAGACAAGTGGGCAAATGCAATCAAAGCAATAGTCTACGGATTTACTTCAGGCGGTTTTGAACTTAAAGGAATGAACTTTACGGTTTATTCTGATGTTCTTCCTTCTGCCGGCTGCGGCATTACAACTGCAATAAAAGTTGCTTCTGCTTATGCGGTAAGAAAACTTTTTAATCTTCCGTGCACTGACGCCCAGCTTCTTCAGGTAATTGAAAGGGGAAACAAACTTTTCTTAGGAATTGAAAACTATATGGCTGATAATTTTGCTGCCATCTATTCTCAGGAAAATAATCTTGTTCTTACAGACTATGCAAAGGCTTCCTGTGAGCTTATTCCTTTTGATTTTGAAGACAAGGTAATTCTTTTGACAGATGCAAAGGTTCCGCGCGTTGAAATGTGGAATGAAGAAACAATACAGCAGCCTGAAAATGTTCTTCTCCTTGGTGAATTAAAAGACCGTAAGTCAAATGTTTACGGCGGCTGGGTATATGAAGATAATCCGACTGAAATCAATGAGGTTCTGTCGGTTGTAACTGAAGATATGAGAAGACGACTTATGTGTATTATGAAGGAACACGGTTTTGTCCTTGAAGCTCATAAATCACTTCTTGCAAAAGAATTCGGCGGTTTTGCCCGTGCTGTCAATCACTCACATCAGACCATGAGGGATAATTATGATTTATCCTGCCCTGAAATTGACTGGATTTTAAAGAGACTTCATGAGATCAATCCTAATCCTGAAGATTCAAGAAATCCTGTTTCCTGCGGAAGAATTACTGGTAAAGGTTTTGGCAGAATGGCTTACACAATCATGAACCGCTCGGATGAAGAAGCTTTCAGAAAAACTCTTGGTGAATATGAAAGAATTTTCGGTTTTAAGGCTTCCTGCTGGGAAGTAAAACCTGCAGGCGGAGTAAGAATAATTGAAGGGTAAAGAACGTCTTAAGCTGCTTCTGACCAATGACGACGGCTTTGATGCTGAAGGAATACGTGTCCTTTCAAAGACTCTTGAAGAGAAGGCCGACGTTTATGTTCTTGCACCTGATAGAAACCGTTCGGGAGTTTCTTCTCATATAGTCCTTGCAGAAAGCCTTTATTTTACCAGACATGCAGAAAACAGATATTCATGTACGGGCTATCCTGCGGACTGCGTAATTTCAGCCCTCCGTTCAAATCTTTTCAGTGATGTAAAATTTGATGCAGTGATTGCGGGAATAAACAAAGGCCCTAATATGGGGACTGACTGCATATATTCAGGAACCATTGCCGCTGCACGTCAGGCTGTTTTATACGGAATTCCCGGAATTGCCTTAAGCCTTACTTCTCCTGAAGGTGAATATGCCCCGTCAGGATATGATTATCAGGGGCTTTCTGATTTTGTAAAAGACAATATTGAAAAACTTATTTCCCTTTATGAGAATGACTGTATTATCAGTATAAATGCCATGAGCATAAAAAAATATAAGGGGGTACGATATACCGCCTTGTGTTTTCGTGATTATAAAGATAAAATTGTTTTTGAAGTACAGGATAATGATTCACTTAAAAGTTCTTTTTTGAGCGGAAGCCTTACAACGACAGGACCGCTTGGAAATGAATATGAAGCAGTATCACAGGGATATATAGCCCTTACAAGACTTCATGCAGAGCCTGTTGATTTTAGAGGAGCAGGTTTTCCGGCTGAAGATTTTAAAGTCTGACGCTGAACTTTTAAGATAAATCTTTTTGTAAGGGAGGAGCCTCGTGGCAGAAAATAAAAAATCATCAGTTCTTTCAGAGGGAATCTCTCTTTATCAGAAAGGCGACTATACTTCAGCGCTTACTTTTTTCATTTCACTTCCGGATAATTCAGAAACAGACAATATTGAACTGGCATATTACATCGGGCTCTGCTATGCAAAACTCGACCGTTATGATGATGCACTTTTATATCTTGAACAGGTCGTAACTTCAGAAAAAGAAAATCCCCGTGTTCTTCAGTGCCGCTATCTGCTTGCAGTAATCTATGCAATGGTCGGTAAAAAGCGTCTTGCAGATTTTGAATTAAACAAGCTCCTTGAAACAGGCTATAAAAAGGCAAGTGTTTATTCTTCCTTAGCCTATATTGCATGGGTTCAGGGAGATGCAGAAAAGTGCATGGAATACTACAAAAATGCACTTGATGAAGAACCTGAAAATCCTACTGCACTTAACGGAATGGGTTATGTACTTGCCTGTCAGGATAAAGACCTTACAAAGGCACTTTCTTACTGCAAAAAAGCGCTGGATAAACAGCCTGATTCTGCTGCCTGTCTTGATTCCGTGGGCTGGGTATATCATAAGCTCGGGCTTAAAAGTGATGCAGAAAAATATCTTCTTCAGGCGCATAATTTAAAACCTGAAAACAAGGAAATCCTTGAACATATGCAGATTTGCCAGGTGGAAGCTCAATAAATGAAAAAAGTACTGTTGAAAAAACTTGCAGCATTATTTCTCCTGTGTGCTCCTTTTGCATTAAGTGCACAGAATTATGCTTTTACATCTCCGGAAGCTCTTTCTACAAGTTCTACTGGTGCGCGTTCTGCTAATGCCGGTTTTGCCGAAGAGGAATTCAGAAGGGGCGTTCAGGCTTATTACAGGGGAAGTTTTAACGATGCAATCCTTCAGTTTGAAAAGGCACTTTCTTATCTTCCGTCAGAAAGCATAATCATGGACTGGCTTGGAAAGGCTTATTACCGCTCAGGACTTGAGGGAACTGCTTTAGCCCAATGGAAGCTTGCAAGCGAAAATGGTTACGGCGGACTACTTCTCTTAAACAAGATTGAAATTGTTCGTGAAAGGCGCATAAACGACAATAATTATGATTCTCCGATCAAGTATACGGAAAGCGGCAGTTATCCTGGATTTACTTCAGATAAAAGTCATATGATTTTCAGCCAGCCTGTTTCCGTTCTTCCGAATTCTGACGGAACTATGTGGGTGGTTGCTTACGGTTCAAATGAACTTCTCCGCATGGATATAAACGGATTTGTTTTTACCAGAACAAACGGGCCTCTTACAGGTTTCGACCGTCCGATGGATATAATCCGTCTTGAAAACTCAAATATACTTATCAGTGAATTTGCAGGTGACAGGATTTCTCTTTTTGATTCAAAAGGACACTTTATAAAATCTTTCGGCTCAAAAGGCTGCGGAACTGGTAATCTTGTCGGACCTCAGTATCTTGCCTGTGACGAAAACGGAAACATCTATGTAAGTGATTTCGGTAACAGCCGTATTGATGTCTTTGATAAAGACGGAAACGGACTTTTTTATTTTGGCGGGGCCGGAACTGAAGGTTTTACGGGGCTCAAGGCGCCTGCTGGAGTGGCTGTAATAGACAGTTTTGTTTATGCGGCTGATTCAGTTTCCGGGGCAGTGTACCGTTTTGATACTTCAGGTAATTATCTTGGTATATTATGCCGTGAAAAAACTTTTATTCATCCTGAAGCAATGAAGAGCTGGGGTAAGTACCTTATTCTCTGTGATAAAAATAAGATTTATTCAGTAGACAGTGAAACAGGAAGCCTTTTTGAAAATGTCAGTACGGGAAATGCACCGAGCCGCTTAACCTGTGCGGTGCCTGATGTAAACGGAAATCTTATTGCTTCTGATTTTAAGACAAATGAGATTTATGTAATGGCAAAACTTTCTGAACTTGTCGGAGGACTTTTTGTTCAGATTGAAAAGGTTAATGCAGATAAATTCCCTGAAGTGAAAGTTGAAGTAAAGGTTGAAAACCGTCACCGTCAGGCTGTAGTAGGCCTCAAAGAGCAGAATTTTGTAATTACTGAAAATAAAAACGCTGTTAACGGCTATAAATTCCTCGGGGCATCTTACGCAAATGATACTGCCGATATTACTCTGGTTATTGACCGCAGTCCTGATTCCGGGCAGTATGCCCAGGCTGTTGAGACGGCCGTAAAAGAAATTGCTGCTTCAATGGATAAAGGCGGAACTTTAAGAATTGTTACTTCCGGGGCTGTTCCTGTCCTTGAATATGAAGGCTCTCCTAAAGGCGCCCTTAAATTCAGTACAAAAGCACTTAAAAATCCGTATTCAAGTGATTCTGCTATTGATATGGCAATCCGTCTTTCTGCAAATGCCCTTATTAACGGCGAAAAAAAGCGTGCGATTGTTTTAATCGGTACAGGCGGTGTTTCACAGTGTGCATTTGAAAAATACGGTCTTTCTGATCTTACGGCATATCTGAATAATAATTCAATTAACCTGTCTTATGTACTTGTCAGTCAGAATGCAGTTTCTAAGGAGATTTCTTACATCTGCTCTCATACTGAAGGTAAAGAATATTATGTATACAGAAGCCAGGGCTTAGGCGTTGTTGTGCAGGATATAATAAATATTGCAGGCGGCACCTATGTTCTGTCATTTACTTCTCAGCAGACGACCCGATTCGGCGAAAAGTATCTTCCTGTTGAAGTCGAAGCTTATTTAATGAACCGTTCAGGCCGTGATGAAAGCGGTTATTTTGCTCCTCTCCAGTAGTTTTTTTTGAGTAATGCAGTTTGTTTTAGAACTTTAAGGTGGCTCCTATTGAGGCCGTTGCGTAAAGGGTTGTCAGGCTGTTTACAATGCAGTCATAGGACAGGCCTAAGGCTGTGTTTAATTCTGCAATACTGTTTATTTTTAAGTCCAGTTTATGGCTGTATTCATAGTTATGATGAATTTTAAGACTTGAAGATGTACTTTTTGTGCGTGAATAAACAAGATTCAAACTGTCAGTTCTTGTAAGTGAATCTTTAGTGCGGCTGTATTTTTTGTACATGTATTTTACGGGGCTTTCAAGAAGAGAAAAATTTCCTTTTCTGCTCCAGATAAGCGTTCCTTTTGTACTGTAATTATTTTCATCTTCCAGGGTAACTTCAAAACCTGTCTTTAAAGTGTCTTTTTCTGCCAGATAAAAAATATCCTGCTGATAAATAGAAATAAGAACTGCCTGACGTTTTTTAGATTCACCTGAATATTTTAAAGCCGCCGTAATTGAAGTTATGTATTCATCCTGAGAGAAAAGATCAGTCAGATGAAGTGCACTTTTTGAGCCGAATACGTTGAGTGCGTTGAAGCCGAGAATGCATTTAAACTGATACAAATCGTTTACAGAAGATGAAGTTTTAATATCCCTTTCTAAGGCAAGTGAAGCATTTGAAGGTAAGAAAAAGTCCTTTAGGTTTCCGTTAAAACGTCTTTTCCAGGAAGCAGTGTAAAGTGAAGTGTAGTAAAGAGAGTGGACTGAATCTTCATTCATTGTAGAATCACTTAATACCGAATCTTTTAGCTTTGAATCAAATAAATCATAAAAAGGAAGTTCTTTAAAATACCAGGATTTTTCAGAAAGGCTTTGAGAAAGAGTATTAATGTCCTCTCTGTATGAACCTCCCTGATTTGTTTCTTTTACTCCTCCTGCACTTTTCTGCCAGCTTAAAGTTATGCTGCTTTTTTTGAAGGAAAAAGGCAGGGAGAAAAGCTGTGAAACAGAGTCTGTTGAAGTTGTAGAGGCAGTGTTTTTATAGTTTTCTGAAAGTTCTATTTTCCAGGATGGTTTTGCTTTTAAGATAGTCTTGTCTGTGCTTAGCTGGAGTTTTGCTCCTGTTGTCCTGGAGGTTGAAAGCGGATTTCCTTTGTCAAAAGTAAGTTCAGTTATGCTCTTCCAGCTTTGTGCGTAATAAGAAGTGCTGTATTCATCGATTCCTTCTACGGAAGAAATCATTTTCTGTTTTGCCCACACATTTCCTTTTATGTTTATGAAGGCCGGATTAAAAGAAAGAGTTGAACTGAGGTTTTGATTTAATACCGAAGGGGTAGAAGAGGCCTGTCCTTCTGCAGTGAATGTAAGCGGAATGTTGAGCTTTGAAAAACTCATTGAAAGGGAATTTTCTTTTTCCAGGGTGTTTTCATCATCATCAAGTTCGAATTTTTCTTTAAAACTAAAAACTTTAAATAATGGACTGTCAGTTTTTAGAGTGTGGCCTGCCTGAGAAAAAGCCCCTGAGGATTCGCCAGAGCGCACGGCATCTGCACAAATGTAAAAGTCAGTCAGTGTAATGTGTGCTGAAGTTTTTCCTGTCAGACTTTTATCGTCAGAAAAAGCTGTTTCTTTTTTTACGGCTGTCTGGACTAAAGATTCTGCATTGAAGGAAGCGTCTTTTATGATTTTATAACCCGATGCACTTACTACAGGCGAAGAAAGTTTCCAGTCAAGGGCTGTTTTGTCCTGTAAAAGTGTATAGGCGTGATTATCAGACCAGTAAAGATTTTTTAAACTTAGAGTTAGAGGGGAAGAGGTATGAAGTTCCAGAACAAAGCGGACTGGAATTATTTTTGTATTTTTTAAGGTTAAAGTTCCTGCGTTAGTGGATTTTTTGAAAAGATTAATTTTAATTTTTTTAGAAGATGCAGAAGAAAGCGAAGTTAAATCCTCTTTGTATAAAGTAAGTTCAACTGCAGTTTTACTGCTTCCGTCTTTTTGCGGACGGTCAAGGTAGATTTTAGCATAATCTGAATCAGAAAAACTTCCGTTAAGTGTCAATTCAAGGTTAAGGTTTTCCCAGTCTTCCCATTCTTTTTCTTCAAACCAGCGTGTGATTGTAAAGGTTTCTGGTGAAGTGTTGTTGAGTTCAAATACCTGCTCAAAATCTGAAGAAGAAACATTTTTGTTCCATGTAAAATAAGAACTTTCATTTTCTGCTTCTATGTTAAATTCAAATGAATCAGCCTTATATTCACCGGCGTAAAGTTTTCCTGCAAGGGTATTTGAAGTGCCCGTAATTATAATCCGTGCATCCGTGTATGAACAAAGACGCTGCCTGTCAGTTTCATTTATTTTTACTGTAACTTCCTGCCAGCCTTCAAGAGAAGGATTGAAACCCGCTTTTACATCACTTTTAAGACCGTCAGAGGTGTCTATTCTCCATGTGCTTACTAAGGTACTGTCTTCCAGAGTAATATCTTCATCTGCCCGGGTGCCGAGCTGAAGGTAAACACAGTAATCAGTTATTGAAGTGTCAAAGGATTTTAATTTAATTGAAAAAGCTCCCGCACCGCCTAAAATGCCTGAAGTTCCTGACAGTTTTAAGGAACATCCTGCCCAGTAGGGGGAGTCTGATGAACAATCCTGCTCAAAATCCGTAAAATCCCATTCAACCGGGATTACATAGCCTTTTTGAGAAGAAAGAATGACTCCTTCAGGCGTTAAACTTTCTGCACGGTTTGATTCTTTTAAGGTTTGAGAAGGAACAGAAAAATCCCGTTCATTTAATACTGGAAGAATTAGAGAAGAAAGGGCAATACCGGAGTTTTTTGAAAAACAGCTGTATTCACTGCTTTCGTTTTCAAGATTCCAGATAAGGTATTTCCCCTGAGTGTTTTTTGTTTCGACTGTCACCCCTGCCGTATTTGAAAAAGAAAGGCTGTCTTTATTCCGGTTAAAAAGAGAAGCAAATGTTATATATCCCGGGCAGTCGCAGGAAAAATTTTGATCATCACTGTCTGTTATAAAAGTCCATCTTGCAGCCATTGAAAAATCCGCACTGGTGTAAGGTGAAAACTGTTTTTGAATGCCGAAGGCGGCGGCAAGAGTTCCCTGGGAGGAATCTGAAGAATCTTCATACCACACGGCGGTAATTTTGTCTGAAGCAGAGACTGTTCCTGAAAGGGTGAGGGTGCCGTTTTCTTTGTCGTATACTGCGTTTGTGTCCTGAACTGAGTTTTTTGTTACGGTTATTGTGCCTGGAATTGCGTTTGTTCCGATGTCAAAGCGTGAAACAGCGGTGTAAGATTTGATTACGACTGCAAGGTCACTGGAAGCTGTTCCTCCAAGGTAGACTGAAGGTTCGTCTTTTGCAAAAGGAAAACGGTACTCAGGAGAAAGAAGAGAGTCCGTGTTTTTGTAAAAAACATCAGCATATTTGTGTGAGGCGTAAAAAAAATCATTTAAGACAGAAGAATACTCATCATTACCTAAAACTGCAGAATAATTTGAATTACTTATTCCTGTGTTTGAAGAACTGACACTGCATTCGCCTGAACTTAAAATTCTGCCGTCATAGCGCAGACAGGCAGCATATGGAGAAAAACGTGACGGGTACTGAATGTACCACACTGTGTTTGAGTTTATTTCGTCTTTTCCTTTTCCGCCTTCGTTAATGAGGGAATAGTTAATCAAATTGTGCTTTGAAAAAAGTTTCTGTGTTTCTCCTAAAAAGAGAGAGCCCGGATTTTCTGCAGTTCCGTAGTCTCCAAGTTCAGTTTCAGGATTGTAGGAAGAATCGTATTCAACTGCAACTGCAGGACAGATTCCGTCAGAGGAATAAGCTTTTGCATCTTTTGAAAGAAAAACTGAGTACATGGAAGCGCTTAAAAGATAGGCGGAGGAATCAAGTTTTTTATAGCGGCGACCTTTTGAGTCCGTGAATGTTCCTGAAGAAGATTCAACATAGATGTTTTTTATGCTTCTGACGGCTTCTTTTGAAGGAAAAATATACTGAAAGCCTGTCAGGTATGAGTTCAGGGCAATTGTTTCTTCTGTCACTGAATTTTTTCCGTACCAGGATTTTGATTTTGCTTCAACGCTTTCCCATCTGAGGGCAAAATCACTTTTCCAGTCACTGCCTGAAAAATTAAGCCTGACTCCGGGATTTAAATTGTCTCCTCCGCCGATACCGCGGTTAAATGAATCTACAGAATAGCCGGAAGGAAAATTGATTCCCCTGTTTGCAATCCTGGCTTCCTTTAAGGCCGCCTCTCCACGCCATCCTGCGGCTACAGTATTCCTGTCAAAGCCGTCAGCAAAGGCTGCCTGAAAATACCAGTGACGGTTGAGTAAAAACCAGACGCTTAAATCAACTTCAGAGGTCAGGACTGGTGTAATGAGCGAGGCTGTGGTGTCAGAAGTCTTTCCGGTAGAGGTAATAAAACCGCCTGTAAAAAAAGATTTCCACCAGCCCTCTGCAATAAATTCAACGTTTTTGTCATCTTCATTCCAGTTAAAAAGACTTTTTCCCTGGCCGTTCATTTCAGGAGGAAGTTTTGAGGTGTCAAAGACTATTGCACCCGCACCATCTGCATTACGATTTGTTACTGTGGTTTCTGCTTTTATTTTTTGTGAGGGGGCCAGAAGCATAAAAACTGCAGCAAAAGGGATTATGAGTTTTGTCTTGTGAGTATTTAAAAGCCTTGCCCTGGTGATTTTTATTCCGGGGATTTTGTTCTGTGCCTTAAAAACTGCTTCTTCTGCCTTTCTTTTTTTTTCTTCTCCAAAATCAAAAAGTTCAGCCTGACGCGGCACGCTTTCATCTTCTGTTTTTAAAACTGCAATTCCTAAAAGACGGATGCCTTTTGAACTGTCTGCTTTTTTGTAGAACAGCTTTTTGGCACGCTCGTATAAATCATCGATGCTAGAAATGATTCTGTCAGATGATTCCTGGACACTGACTGTCGTAAAGTCAGAATAGCGGATTTTTACTGAAACTGTTGAACTGTATCTGTGTTCTTTTCGAAGACGGTACATTACGGCTAAACTTAAATGAAGGAGGGTTGTGTCTATTGCCTCAGGAGTTGTTAAGTCGAATGGGCAGGTGTGCTCTGCACTTATTGAATGTGTTTTTGTTTCCCTGTTAAATGTCTCGTCTTCTTTTCCGCGGACTGCATTGTAAAGAAAAGTTCCTGTTGACTGACCGAAAAGGACAGTAAGAAGATTTAAGGGTTTTGAGTAAATGTCCCTGGTCGTTTTTATGCCGTTTCTGTTTAAAAGTTCAAGAGTTTTTTCTCCGACTCCCCATACTTTTTTTAAGGGGAGTGAAAGCATAAAATTTTCTTCTTCGCCTTCTGTAATCTGGAAAAAGCCGTCCGGCTTGTTTACTTCGGATGCTATTTTGGCAAGATATTTTGTTGGAGCCAGCCCTGCGCTTACGGTAAGTCCTGTTTCCTTGAAAACCCTCTCTTTTATTTTGAGGGCTGTCTGTTCTGGCGGACCAAAAAGTTTTTCTGTTCCTGTCAGGTTGATAAAGGCTTCATCGATTGAAATCTGGTGTATGTCAGGAGAAAAATCTTCAAATATCATCATGACTTTTTCTGACATTTCAAGATAACGCTCCATTCTAGGATGAACGAAAATCCCCTGCGGACACAAGCGCGCTGCCTGGGAAGAAGGCATTGCTGAGTGAACTCCGTATTTTCTTGCTTCATATGAGGCGGTAGAAACAACTGAACGCCGGTCTTCGGGCTTTCCTCCGATTATGACGGGCTTATTTTTCCATTCAGGGTGGTCAAGGATTTCAACAGAGGCAAAAAAAGCATCAAGGTCAACATGAAGAAAGGCTTTTTGCATCAGTTTTCACCGCCGTCCCAGATTTTTGTAACCGTTTCCCTTTCATAAACATTTTCTTCTTTCGTTTTGTAAAGGGCGGTAATCGTGAGCATTTTTGAATTATTTTTCTCTACGGCAACTTCTATCGTAATTTCCTGAGGCGGGTAGTCCGGCAGTTTAAAGTCTGCAATTTTTGAGTTTTCCTGTGAATTATATTCATACATGGAATCTAAAACTGGGTTTGAAAGTGAAGAAGAAATCAATATTCTGTAGCGTTCAGCCTGTTTTTTTGAAGCAATTTTTAAAGTGTGTGAAGTAAGCTGCGGCATTGAAATGCTTTCGTCCGTTACAGACAGGTTTTCTGCATTTTTGTCAGTGTATTTAATTGCTGGTAATGAGTCCTTCGATTTTTTGTAAAGAAATTCTGTCGTAAGGAAAGTAAAAATTATCAGCGTGCCTAAAATTACTGCAGCAGAAAATGCCGTGTAGAGGGCGAATTTCTTAAAATTAAAGCCAGGAATTCTGTTTGTCCTTATGCGCAGAAGTACCTTAAGCCAGATAATCTGGAATGGAAAGAGAATCAGGCTTAAAAGCAGGTTTACTCCGGGTGAAGCTTTTATTAAAACCCTTACATCAAAAATATTCGTATTTAAGAAATAAACGGCAAAATATCCCCAGAAAGGAAGCGTCATGAGTACAAACGAAAGAATGAGCTGTATTGTAGTTTTTGCATTTCTTGTCGTGTAAATTATAAAAAACTCAATTGCAAAGGTCCAGAAAAGGCCGATGTCTGCAACACTGAAAAGAAAAATATTTAAAACTGCTGTAAGGGTGAGTAAAAATCCGAAGGTTTCAGCAGAATGTTCAAGTTTAAGATGGTTCTGGAATACAAAAAGAACTGAAATCAGCGTAATTGAAATAAACAGCTTCGAGGCAAACTGAACGACAGGATTTGATTTATAAATAAACGGTGCGTGAATACAGATAAACTGTGATATGTAAAGTGAAAGCAATGAAACTGCAATTAGAAGAGGAAGTACAAACCAGTATCTTGAAAACTGTCTTTTAGAGCGGATCCTTTTTTTCCCTGTAAAAGTAAAGCAGACAAGAAAAAGAATTGAAAGAATTCCGAAAACTTCAAGTGAAATAAGGTTTACTCTTTCTGAAATCCAGAAGGATTTCCATGAAAACAGCGTAAAAAAAGAATAGTGAACATCGTTTATTTCAGTGATTTTTGTGTCGTGAGTAGACATGAAACTTTTAAGAACTTCAAGTTCACTTTGCTGTGTAAATTCAATTTTTATGCAGGAAATTCCCTGGCTGAAAAAAGATGCCATCTGGGTGTCTCCGAATAAGAGACCGGCCCTGTATAGAGACAGAAATTTCTGCGGTGCTGAAAATTTAACTTTTTTTTCAAGAAAAGCCTGTGTTACTTCTCTTGTAAGCCATAGCGGAGTGGATTTTTTTAATCCGTTTGTGTAGATTCTCGCCTTTGATTTGTCTTTTGCATCAAAATTAAGCAGGATTACAAAAATGTTTTCAGGGTTTTCATTTGACAGGGCGTAATTCTGAGTTCCCTGGAGCGTAATGTCGTATCCAGGCAGGGTAAGGTTTCTGTTATCAAGCGGTGTAAAAACAAATTCAATAGGATAGGGAAGTTTTGCATTTTCCGTGTACTTTATGAACTCAATTAATGAGGCAGTATTATTATAAAAATCTTCCTGGGAAAGACAGTAAACTAAAGTTTTAGGGTCGGACTGTTCATCTGTGTAATAGCCCTGAAAATCTACTGAAATAATTCTTGGAAAAATGTCTGAACCTGTCTGACAGAGGGGCTTATTTTGTGGAGAAAATTGATTTTTCTGAAGTGTGTCTTCAACAAAATCTGAAAGTTCTTTTCCCCTTAAAACAGTACTTTCAGCGGGTTCTGCAAAGGCAGATAAAGTGGTGTAACTCAATAGCAGTAAAGGAATTAGAAACTTCCGCAGAACTCGTAAAATCATATTTATAGGATATAATTTACAGGTTTACAATGCAAGACCCTTGTAATATAATATTATAATCATTACAGGGAGTTTTTAGTATTTATGGCTTCAGACAAAAAATTTTCGCTTAATCTTCCACTTAAAGTAATTCTGACTGAAGAAGGTGCTTCCCACTTTATCGGCCATAAAATGAAACTTCTGCGTTTCCGTCTTGCTGATAATGTTGAAGAATACGGTGTATCTTTAAATCCGTTTTCTCCGCAGTCACTGCAGAACATGATTCTTGTAAATTACATTTCCAAAATTGAAATTTCCATGTCAGAGTTTGTTTCTGTCCGTCAGGAAGTAATGGATCTTTCAAAAGTTGTTGTATATTCGCTTCTTTACAAACAGTTTGACCGTCAGCTTTTTGCAGATTTTATCCAGACTGATGTAGTCCAGAAGCATAACAGAAAAAATCCGACACAGCTTATTGATGAGCGCACAAAGCTTACAGAAGTCCAGCTCCGTCAGATTCTTGCAACACAGCAGACCGCAATCCAGCTTGCAAAAAAAGAAATTCTTGAGCCGGTCTGGAAGTCGATTATGGAAAACAAGGATTATTCCCTTGAAGAAAAAAATGTCTATCTTCTGATGACTGAAAAATTCCTTAACCGTCTTTCGCTGATGAACTGGCATATCATTACAAAGTTCTACAAAACAGACGGCTTTTCACAGATTAATATTGCGGTAAGGCATCTTTTGCAGGTTTACATGGAAAAATCCCGTGTAGCAGAATATATTTCAATTCTTGTAATGGAACTTGCCCTTAACAATGAAAATACAAATATGCGTAAGGAAGCAAGACGCATGTTTGCCGGCATCGATGATGTTGATGCGCTTATTTATGATCCGGAGCAGAGGGAAAAAATCGTAGCAGAACTCAAGCGTAACCATGAACAGGTATTTATTTCATGGAAATTAGGCGGCGGTTCTTCTGCAATCGGTAAACAGGGAAGACTTCAGATAACTCTTTACAATAAGGATGATGAATTCCAGGAAGTAAAGGAAAACATTGAATCTAAAGCTGCTGCAGATACAAACAAAAAATCTCTGATTGACTTTTACAGGGAACTTCCTGAAGGTCAGGAAAGCACTGATTTAGGTCTTTATTACCTTTCTTATCTTGATGATGCCTGCAAAAAGGTAAACGTTAAGTTTGAATCAATTGTAAATCAGTTCTCTTCAAGTGACTTAACGGTCATTAACCTGATTTTTAATTTCTAGAACATGGCAATATCCGGCCCTTTAAAAAAAATATTTATTCTTCTTAATTTTTTTGTTTCTCTTTTTATGTTTTTTTCCTGTTCGGAAGCAGGGGCTGGTATTTCAAATGTCACCGGAACTGTAGTTTTTGATTATGCGGATGAAAAGTCAAATCCGGACGTTTATCTTTCTGTTTTTGTTCAGACAGAAGCTGAGGCACAGCGGGCTGAATTATTAAAAGTTTACAGTCCGGACAAAAATATTTACTGGAATATACATAATCCTGTAGTTTTCAGCGGTAACTCAAAATCCTATGCAGGTTATTCAATATTAAAACCTGCAGAAGGCAAAAAAATAGAACAGGGTGAATACCGGGTATTATACACTGATGCCTCAGGAGAAGAAGCTGAAACAAGTTTTACGGTTTATTACCGCGATGAAATGCTTACTTCAAAAAGTGAAGGGGCAAAAGATAAAACAGGTCTGACCCTTACAGAAAATGTGATTATTTACGACAAAAATATGAACATGCTTTTCTGGGGAAATATGAAAAATGCCTGGAGAAACTATTCCAATATTCTAAAAGAATACAGCAGGGCAGTTTACATAAGAAAAGTTTATTCTTCTTCAGGATCAACAATAATGGTTAAAATGCCTCCGGAAACAATAAAAAATTCAAAAGCTGCTGACAAAACTGAACGTGGAAGTGGAGACAGTCATACAGAAAATAATGAGACCGCTGGAATTGAGGAAAACGAGCCTTTAGAGGAATAAAACATGCCTTTGATTAATGATAAAAATACAGAAAAAGTTTCTCTTTCGCCTGAAGAATCAATGAAAAGAACGATTCATACTTTTCAGATAAGGGCTGGACATTTTACCGCTTCAGAAAAAAAAGATTATGAAGAACTCAAGGATGTTTTCTGCATTCCTTATTCAGAAGAAAAACTTGATTTTGAAAAAATTTTTGGAAATAAAAATCCTGTTGTAATTGAAATCGGCTTTGGAATGGGGAAAGCAACGGCTATAATCGCAGAAAATAATCCGCAGATTAATTATCTTGGGCTTGAAGTGCATAAACCTGGAATCGGAAAGCTTTTAGGTGAAATTAGAAAAAGGGGACTTAAAAACTTAAGGATAATTGAACATGATGCCCTTGAAGTTCTTGAGAATATGACTGCTGATGAAAGTGTTTCTGCTTTTCATATCTTCTTCCCTGACCCGTGGCAGAAAAAACGACATTTCAAGCGCCGCCTCATACAGCGTCCGCGAACTGATTTAATTACCTCTAAAATTCAAAAAGGCGGTTATCTTTATTTTGTTACTGACTGGCTTCCTTATGCAGAGTTTGGACTTGAACAGCTTAATGTAACGCCGAATCTTAAAAATAAATATGAAGGCTATGCTCCCCACCAGGAGTGGCGGCCAGAGACCCGTTTTGAGCAGAAAGGACTGGACGCAAATCGCGTGATTAAAGAAATGATGTTTGAAAAGGTATAATTTCTCACGGAGGGCACGGGGCACATAGAGAAGATTATAAATTGTCTCTGTGACCTCTATTGCTCTGTGAGAAATTTTTAATTTTAAGGAAAAAATTATGCCGGATTTATTTGATATAGACGAAACTGCTAGAATCTCAGAACTTGCCACTTTAATAAAAAAATATCAGGACTCATACTATAACGGCGAAGGAGAAATTTCTGACGCTGAGTTTGATAAACTCTGGGACCAATTAAAGTCCCTTGACCCGCTTAATCCTGTTTTGCAGCGTGTCGGAGCAGACTCCGGAAGCTTTGCAAAAATCCGCCACATTATGCCGATGGGAAGTCAGGAAAAGGCGGCAAATCCTGAGCAGTTTTTAGCCTGGACAAAAAATCATGTCTACGATGAGTATTTAGTTGAATATAAACTCGACGGTGCTTCCCTTGAGCTGCAGTATACGAATGGAGAACTTGTAAGGGCCGTAACCCGTGGTGACGGTACAATCGGGGACGATATTACTGCCAATGCAAGAAAAATGCAGGGAGTACAGGCAGCACTTTTTGACAGAGATGGAAAAAAAATTAACTTTACGGGTGCTGTGCGCGGCGAAGTAATTATGACACATACCGTGCATGAAAGCCTTTATAAAGACAAGGCAAACTGCCGTAACGCTGCCAATGGTCTGATGAAAAGAAAGGACGGAGAAGGAAGTGAGAACTTATGCCTTATGACCTATGATGCCCTCGCTTTAGAAGGAGAAAGCCCTTTTAAGGATGAAGAAGGAAAAATAAACTGGCTTAAGTCATGCGGTTTTAAAACCTCACCGTTAAAAATCTGTAAATCTCCTGATGAAGTAATTGAATACCGCGATGAAGTCATGGAAATAAGAAAAAGACTTGATTATGACATTGACGGTCTTGTAATAAAAGAGAGGCGCATTGATCTTGAGGATGCAAGCCGTGCCCGTCCGGACAGGCAGATTGCCTTTAAGTTTTCTCTTGAAGAAGCAGTTTCAGTTCTGCGCGAAGTTGAATGGAGCGAATCAGGGGCTACATATACTCCTGTCGCCATTTTTGACGAAGTTCAGCTTAACGGAACGACTGTTCAGAGGGCAAGCCTTGCAAATCCTGATACAATGCGGACCCTTGGCATAAAAATCGGCAGCCGTGTTGTTGTCGTAAAGCGTGGTGAAATAATTCCTAAAATTGAGCGAGTGCTTGCTGAGGAAGAAGGGCAGAAGACAAGTGAAGTAATTTTTCCTCACACATGCTCTTCGTGTGGAAGTGAACTTATTGATGAAGGAAGCAGACTTTACTGTCCGAATAAAAACTGTTCAAAACGGGTCCTTCACCAGCTTTTAAAATGGATAAAGGTGATTGACATCCGTGACCTGGGCGAGACTTTGATTACGTCTCTTTTTAAGGACGGAAGGGTAAAGTCAATTTCTGACATTTATGCCCTCAGCGAGGAAGCCCTTGTTCCGTATTTTTTAAATGAGGAAAGCCGCCAGAAGGAAAAGCAGAGCCTTGGTGCCAAAAAGGTTTTTGATTCAATTCAGGTGCATAAAAAGATGAGCCTTGCTTCCTTTCTTGCGGGTTTTGATATTGAGGATATGGGAGAAACTCAGATCCAGAAGATTATAGACGCAGGTTTTAACACTGTAGAAAAAATCCTTGCAGCATCGCGGGAACATTTTGAAAATGTCTACGGTTTTGCAGAAATATCTGCACGCGCCTTCTGTGATGGACTTGAAGAAAATAAGGAAGAAATCCTTTATCTCTACAAAAATGTCCTTGAAGTTGAAGAAGGAAATGCAGTCGGAGTTCTTGCAGGAAAATCCTTCTGTTTTACCGGGGAACTTCACACAATGAAAAGAGCAGACGCCGAGAATCTTGTTAAAAAAGCAGGCGGAAGCTGCAAGTCTTCGGTTACAAAGGATTTAAGTTATCTTGTCACAAATGATGTTTCTTCCGGCTCGTCAAAGAACCAGAAGGCGGCAAAACTCGGCATTCCCGTCATTAATGAAGAGCAGTTCCTGGAAATGCTTGCATAAAGGCAAAGTCATCTGTAAAAAAGTCAGGAGAGACGGCTTCCATGTTGAGCCTTATCTCCCAGTGAAGGTGAGGACCTGTTGCAAGTCCAGTTGCCCCAGAAAGTCCTAAAAGCTCTCCTTTTTCAACCATCTGTCCAGGTTCGACATCAAGGCGGCTCATGTGGTAGTAAAGCGAGTAAAGGCCCGGGAGATGCTCTATGCAGACACTCCAGCCCGTTGAAATCCTGTCTTCTGCCATTACTACTTTTCCCCTTCCGCAGGCACGCACTTCGCTTCCCGTCGGAATTCCGTAGTCAATTCCGTAATGAAGGCTTGTAGAAGACTTTCCGTTTGAGTAGGCGTAAACGCGTCTGTCTGCAAAAAAAGAAGTCCTTCTTGTGGCAGAAGTCGGAGGGATAAATGGAGTGAGTTCGTAAACTGCATCCTGATTAACAGTTCCTAATATTGCGTTGAGGCGTTCTATCTGATTCTGCCTCTCTTTTGAAGTATTTGTTTTGATTGCAGTGTTTGTGGCGTTTAAGGGAATTGTTTCTGAGACAAAATCTTTGTGGCAGACTGTAAGCGGAAGGGTAAACTGATTTTCATTCAGATTCCATGGTTCAAGAGTAATTGTAATTTCATAATTTCCTTCGCTTAAATAGGTTGAAGAAGGCAGAAAAGCAAGCAGAGTCTCAGCCTTTCTTTTTTTATTAAAGTCTGTCTTATAAAAACTTCCTTTTCTTACTGCTTTTTCGTCTGTACCTTTTTTGTATTCAAGTGAGGCTTTGATTTCCCGGCCGATGAGTTTCTTTATTTTTCGTTTTAAAGGAGTAAGTTTTAATTTTACAAAGACTGCGTCTCCAGGGTATAAAATGTCATTGTAAAAGATTTCTGTCCTGAATTTATCGTTCTGGTAAACTTTTTTTTGGTTTTCTGCGTAAAGAAGTTCATTTGAGAAAAAAACTGTATACAAAAAAATACATATTAATAATCTGAAAACACTTTTTTTCATTTATCTGCTCTTCCAGGCGTCGCTTAAAAGTATCTGCGGCCTTACATTTCCGTTGAATTCATTTCTCTGAATCTGATAGAGAATGTCTATCCTGTCTTTTTCTGAAAATTCTGCATCGAGCAGGTCTGCGCGACCAAAAAACATTGCGGGCCATTTTGTATGACCAGCATCAAGTTCAAGCTTTAAGTGCAGCGGTTCTTCTTTTCCAAGCTTTAATCCTTTTATTACAGGAATTTTCTGTGTAAGGAAGGTAAGTTCAGGGTTTGTTTCACCGTAAGGCTCAAAAAAATCTACGACTTTTAAAACATCAGGTTTAAGGTGTTCCGGTGGAAGTTCTGCGTCAATTTCAACGGTTTCGCTGTCTGCTTCAAAAAGCTTTATTGAAGGATAAAGTTTTTCAAGACGCATTTTAAATTCTTCAAGTTTTGATTTTTCAAAACTAAAGCCTGCAGCCTGGTTGTGTCCTCCGAAATTTATAAAAATGTCAGACATTGCGCTTAAAAATTCAGGGCAGTCAAGTCCACGGCAGCTTCTCATTGAACCGATGGCAGTATCATCTACAAAAGTTACTGCCATTGCAGGTACATTGAATTTTGAAACGAGTTTTCCGGCTAAAATTCCAGAAACACCGCGGTTAATATTTTCATCTATTATTACACAGAGTTTTCCGCCGTAATGATTTATGCTTTCCTGTGCAGTTTTTATTCCGATTAACCAGGCTTCTTTGCCGAGTTCTTTTCGCTGAAGGTTAAGGTTATCGATTTTCTGTGCAAGTTCCTGGCGTTTTTTGTCGTTTTCTTCAAGGAATAAATACATCCCTAGTTCAGGCTGGCCGAGCCTTCCTGTTGCATTTAAAACTGGAACTATGTTCCAGCTTAATTTTACGCTGTTAATGGTTGTTCCAAGAAGTCTTGCGTTACAAAGAAGTTCAAGAAGTCCCTTTCTTGGTTTACCTTCGTTTATTGACTTTAACCCCTGTTTTAAGAAAATCCTGTTTTCGTCTTTCATCGGCATGATGTCCGCGAGGGCGGCAAGTGCAACAAGCTGAAGGTCTTTTTCTTCCTGCTTTTTGTCTTCAGGGTATTTTACGGCCAGGGTCTTGTTTACGAATGTAACAAAAATATTAAAAAAGGCATGAAGCTGTGTGTTTTCTTCAGGTATATAGCCTGCGATTTTTGAAGAGTTTTTAATCTGTAAAAGCGATAATTTTGAAACCTGTGGAATTATCTTTGCTGCCTGTTCCCTTAAGTCTGCGGCATTAAATTCCACGCCGTTTCCAAAGGCTTTATTTAATACTGGAAGTACAGTCTTTGAATCCCATACAAGAATGTATTTTCCGGCTGCAAAATCATTGAATCGTGATGAGCTGATTGAAACAGGATAATCAGTCAATTCAAGTTCAAATTTTTTTTGTATATTTAAATTTCTTACCGAAAATGCTTCGATTATGATCTTGTTCTCTTCTTCACGTGCATTTAAAAGACAGATTTCCTGTTTGTACCAGTCTGTTTTTGCAAAACGAAGGGCGAGGGAGGTTTTAAAACTTACAGCCGCACCAGAGATATCGGGGAATGGATAAAGGGAATCAGCACATTTTGGATCTACTATTATTGCTGGAGCAGGAAGAGTTTCCGGCGGATTGTGGTGGTCTAAAACTATTACGTCGATTCCTTTTGAGGCAGCGTATGCAATTTCTTCATTGTTTGAAATGCCGCAGTCTACTGTAATAATGAGAGTTCCCATTTTTGCAGCAAAGTCATCTACCGCTTCCATTGAAAGACCGTAGCCGTCGTTTCCGTTTGGAAGCCGCCACTGTACGTCAATTCCCATTGATTTAAGCTGCTCGAAAAGAATTACTGTGCTTGAAATTCCGTCAACATCACGGTCACCGAAAATAAGGACGATTTCTCCTTCTTCCTGTGCCTGCATAATACGGTCTACTGCATCTTCCATTGCGGCAAAGGCAAAAGGATTGTGCATGAATCTAGTGTCGTTTTCAAGAAAATAGAGAAGCTCTTTTCCTTCGGTAATTCCACGGCGGATTAAAACTGAAGAAGTTATCGGATCAAGTCCGTATTTTTCTGCAAGCTCCTTTACTTTTTCTCTTGGAACGGCTTTTTTGTTCCAGTTTTTCATTTTTTTATATATCCTGTCGCGACCATAAGGCCATTGTTCACAAAATACTGATGCCCGATTCGAGGGACATAAATCGTGTTCCGCATGCGTGTTCAATCATAAAATAACAGAAATCCTTTAATTCATTTAAAAGACTCTGATCAACACTGATTGCGCGTACTTCTTTTGGTGAAAGTGAAGAAACTGCCTGCAGATAAGTCAGCGCCTCTTGTGACAGAACATGAGTGTATTTTTCCTGATTTCGACAGTCACTGCAGATAAAATAGTTGTTCATTTCACTGTATGCACCTGAATATTTTACTGAGTTTTCGCCTAATTTTCCACTCATAAATGACTTTCCGCATACGCCGCAGTTAAGCGTTTCCGGTTTAACTCCAAGAACTCCAGTGTATCTCCATAAAAAACGAATCAGGCCCAGTCTTGAATCATTTTCAGTGCTTAATTCCATTCCGTCCAGAAGCCCGTTATAAAGATAGAAACTCTGGTCAGGACTTCCTGCACATTTAGATTTTATTATTATCTCTGCCCCGAAACTTGCTGCATAGGTTTTAAACAGGTTTTCCCGGAATGAAAGGTGAAAAGCTTTTACGTCAAAATCAGTCAGTTTGCAGGTGTTTTTTGATTGATCACGGTAAAGATAAACTGTTCCTTTGTTGAAAGGGCTTACGAGGGATCTGAGCCTGCTTTTAGCGCCTCCATAAAGAGTGGCGTGAATAATTCCTTCCTCAGGGGTAAGGAGCGTGACAGTACGGTTATTTTCACCTGCTTGAGAAACCTTTAATACTGTTGCCTGTACGGAGAAATTACGCATGTAAAAAATATTATAACAATGTTCTGAACATTTGTATCAGGAATTTTAACAGTTCACTTTTAATTTTAACACATTTATTTAATACCTGTTGAAAACTTACTAGACACATCATTTAGTTTTTACTATAATTTATTATTCACTTTAAGAATGGGGGATAAATAATGATTTTTCCTTTGGAACAGCTTGTTAAATTTACAGGAAACGTTTATGAAGTTTCAGTTGCTGCAAGCCGCCGTGCATATCAGATGTCAATGATTAAAGATCCGTCTATCGAACAGAACGACGGAAAAGTTGTATCACTTGCTGCAAGACAGCTTTTTAACAATCAGGTTCAGTACAGAATCGAACAGAAGTAAATTCCATCAGCCTTAAGTCTTGACGAAAGACCGGGATTTGATGATAATAATTATACTAATTTTGATTAAGGAGTGCCCATAATGCCTTGTGGTAAAAAGAGAAAGCGCCAGAAGATGGCTACACATAAGCGCAAGAAGATGCTTAGACGCAATCGGCATAAGAGCAAGTAACATCTGATTCCAGGTGTTTTGATATATGCCCGTAATAAGACCGCTGAAGTAACATGACTTGAGCGGTCTTTTTTTATTTGTGATACAATGTAATTAAGGAGAATTGAATTGCTGATTTCCCGGATTAATTCACCGGAAGATTTAAAAAAGATTCCTAGAAAACAACTTCCTCAGCTTGCAGAAGAAATCCGCAGAAAGATTATTGAAGTTGTCGGTAAAAACGGCGGTCATCTTGCTTCGAATCTGGGCGTGGTTGAACTGACCATTGCGCTTCACCGTGTCTTTAATTCTCCTGAAGATGCACTGATTTTTGATGTAAGTCATCAGTGTTATGTTCATAAAATGTTTACAGGCCGTTTCAACAGGTTTGAAACACTCAGAAAGCATGAAGGCCTTTCAGGTTTTACAAGACGAACAGAAAGTCCCCACGATTTTTTTGACAACGGCCATTCATCAACTTCAATTTCACAGGGCCTTGGACTTTTAACCGCCTGGGAATTGAATCATAAAGACGGAAAAGTTGTAGCTGTAATAGGTGACGGAGCCCTGACAGGCGGACTTGCACTTGAGGCTATGAATCATGCAGGGCAGCTTCAGAAAAATCTGATTGTTGTTTTAAATGATAATCAGATGTCCATAAGCGAAAATACAGGGGCTGTTTCAAAATATCTTTCAAAGCTGACAATGTCGCACTGGTATCAGAGCGTGCGTCATTTAATTGACAGAACAGTTTCTCTTCTTCCTAATTCCAGCCGGCATCTTGGAAAGTTTATATACCGCTTTAAAAGGGCCATGAAAGGTCTTTTATTGTCAAATAATTTTTTCACCGACCTTGGTTTTGAATATGTAGGTCCTCTTGACGGGCATAACATCAGGGAAATGGAAAAAGTTTTTGAAGATGTAAAAAAACTCAAAGGCCCGGTTGTAGTTCATGTTGTAACAAAAAAAGGCAAAGGCTATTCGCCCGCAGAAAATGATCCTGCAACTTTCCATGGAATCGGACCTTTTTTAATCTCTGACGGAAAAGTTGAACATTTTGATACGACAAGTTTTACCGAAAGTTTCAGCCGGAAAATGATTGAGCTGGGAGAAAAAAATCCTAAAATCGCGGCAATAACAGCTGCCATGGCTAAAGGTACAGGGCTTGACTCTTTTGCACGGCGTTTCCCTGACAGATTTTTTGATGTTGGTATAGCAGAAGAACATGCCGTTACCTTTGCTTCTGGACTTGCGGCAGGCGGCATGGTAAGCGTTGTTGCAGTTTATTCAACTTTCATACAGCGCTCAGTGGACCAGATTATTCATGATGTAGCGCTCTCTTCTTTTCCTGTTGTTTTATGTCTTGATAGGGCAGGAATCGTTCCAAGTGACGGCGAAACTCATCAGGGAATGTTTGACATTTCTCTGCTTTCTCATATTCCGAACATTACTATGCTTTCTCCGGCAACTGCCTGTGATTTAGGACTTTGTCTTGAGTGGGCAGTTAATTCAAATAAGAGTGTTGTGCTCCGCTATCCTAAATCTGCCTGTCCTACGGAATTAAAACCTTTTGAATCAAAAATAGAAGAAGGAAGGGGCGTTTTTGTTTCCTGTGAAGAGTTTGCACCCGGTTTAAGCTTAAAATTTGATAACAGCGGTGAGCTTAAGAAAAAGCGCAGTAAAAAGGTACTTTTTGTCTGCACAGGCGGAATGCTTTCTGAAGTTATACAGGCTGCCCGTATTTTAATGATTGAAGATATTCAGGCTGACATCTATTCCTTAAGGTTTTTGACTGGAATTGATATTGACCATTTATGGTCTTATGTCCAGGGAACTGATGGTGTTATTTTTGTTGAGGACGGAATTATAAGCGGCGGTGTGAGTGAAAATCTTCAGAAGAAACTCAGGGAATTAAACTATGACAGAACAAGTATTAAGGCCCTGCCAACTCATTTTATAAGCCAGGGCTCGCGTGCTGAAATCTGTATGGATACAGGTCTTGATCCAAGAAGTCTTGCCGAAGAGGCTGTGAGGGTGGTGTTAAAAAAATGATAAGCCTAAATTTAAAAGACAGGGTAATTTCAACTCAGAACAGGGCTTTAATTATGGGAATTGTAAACGCAACTCCCGATTCATTCTGGAAAGAAAGCCGTGGTGACGGTGAGACTGCGCTGAAACTCATTGAAGAAGGTGCAGACATTATTGACCTTGGAGCTGAGTCAACCAGACCGGGCTCTTTATATGTAGATGAAACACAAGAGATTAAAAGGCTTCTTCCTGTACTTAAAGCAATCAGAAAGCATTCGGACATACCGGTTTCAATTGATACAAGAAAAGCTTCTGTAATGAAAGCCTGCCTTGATGAAGGAGCGGACATTTTAAATGATGTTTCAGCCCTCGAAGATGATGAAAATATGGCTGCACTTTGTGCCGGGACAAAAATACCTGTAATTTTGATGCACAAAAGGCTTACTCCTGACGTAATGCAGAAAAACACAGAATATGCCGATATTTTTAAAGAAGTTGATTCTTATTTAAAATCAAGAGCTGAATATGCTTTAAAACAGGGCATTTCCTCTGATAAGATAATAGTAGATCCTGGAATCGGTTTTGGAAAAAATACTAAAGATAACTGCACTTTAATAAAAAAATGCGGTCTTCTTTGTGATTCGCGCTATCCGGTTCTGATGGCTCTTTCAAGGAAAACCGTAATCGGGGATCTTACAGGAAGAAGCGTGGAAGAAAGATTAACCGGAACTGTCTGTGCAGATTTGCTTTCGGTTTTAAACGGCGCAAAACTTTTGAGGGTTCATGACGTAAAGGAAACTCTTGACTCCCTTAAAGTTCTGCAGGGAATAGAGGGATAAGTTTGAGCACATTTGATAATTTAATGGGGGTATACAGCGTCATAAGGCCGGTTTTAGATATCGGCATAATGGCTTTTATCCTCTACAAAGCTTATGAAATAATCATCAAAACTAATGCCCTCCAGATAATCAAAGCAGCTCTTGTTGTTGCAATGGCTTATGCAGTTGCAATTATACTTCACCTTAACATGCTTTTATGGGTAATGCAGAAACTTGCCCCTGGTCTTGTAATCTGTTTTGCCATCGTGTTCCAGCCTGAATTAAGAAAAGTTTTCTTAAAACTCGGACAGAGCCAGTGGTTTACTTTCGGAAACCGCTCCCGTCACACATATGTAGATACAGTAATTATTGCGGCTGAAATGCTTTCAAAAATGAAGAGGGGAATGCTCGTTGTCTTTACCCGTCATACAAAACTTGATGACATTATTGAAACAGGTACTCGTCTGGATGCAAATCTTTCGAGTGCGCTTTTAGTTACGATTTTCGGACATGATACACCGCTTCACGACGCTGCCTGTATAGTTCAGAACGGAAAAATTATTGCGGCAGGCTGCTTTCTTCCTTTAAGTGAACAGTATGATATTAAAAAAACATTCGGAACCCGTCACCGTGCGGCCCTGGGTTTGAGTGAAATAAGCGATGCCGTAGTTCTTGTAGTTTCTGAGGAGTCTGGTGCTGTTTCGCTTGCCTATGACAGCCAGCTTCATTATGACTTAAATCCTAATCAGATTACAAAGCAGCTTGAAAAACTTCTTGATATGACTGCAGACCAGAAAACAATTGAGGATACGATTGATGAAAATAAAGGACTTTATAAATAAAGCAACCGACAACTGGGGCGTAAAAGCTGCCTGTGTCCTGCTTGCCGCCTTTTTTTATATTTTTTATACTCTTTCAATGCAGGACAGCCGCTCCTTTACTGTACCCCTGAAAATTGAATCTTCAGGCGGAATTGCACCTGCAGGAAATTATCCAACTAAAGTAAAGGTAACATTAAAAGGAAAAACAGAAGATATTGCAACTGTACGCGAAAGCGAGATTTCAGCATATGTTGACCTGAATTATCTTTCTAAAGACGGCACTTACCGCCTTCCTGTTCTTGTAAATCTCCCGAAATCTGCAATGCTGCTTGAGACTCTTGAAGTTAAGGTGAGCCCGCAGGAAATCAGTTTAAAGGTTGAAGAACAGATTTCAGGTTTTGTAAGTATCAGTCCTCTTGTAAATGGAAAACCTGCTCACGGTTTTGAAGTAAAAAGCATTACGTTAAAACCTGATACAATTGAAATTACAGGTCCGCGCTCTATGGTTGAACACTGTACAAGAGTTCAGACAAAAGAAATTTCAGTGAAAAATGCTGAAGTCAGTTTTGAAAAAACAGTTGACCCTGAAATTCCGGGCGCTTATTTAAAGTTTAAGAATAAAGAAAAAATCTCTGCAACAGTTGAAATTGTTCCTGTAGGCTCAACTAAAAAAATCTCTAATATACAGGTTCTCTTTACTTCACTGGCAGAAGATTTTGAAATTTATCCTAAAAATTTAACTGTATCAGCAGAATTAAAAGGAAATCTTCTTGAACTTGAAAAATACAGTCCGCTTCCCGGGGCTGTCAGCGTAAACTGTTCTGAAATTACTTCTTCCGGGGAATATGAGCTTCCTTTAAAAGTAAACTTCCCTGACAAGTTTGAAATTGCTGAAATATCAGCCGAAAAAGTAAAGTTTGAAGTGCGGAAAATACAGAAGTCCGATGACCTTGAAGAAAAAATCACTGTAGATATGAGTGTTACACCTGGAACTGAAGTTCTGCCACCTAAAAACGGGACTGAAACAGAATAATGATTTACGGAACTGGAACTGACATTTCAAAAACTTCACGCTTTGAAAAATGGGTTAAAAATCCTGAACTTTATTTACGGTTTTTTAATGACAGGGAACTTTTTGAGGGAGACTGTGAAAAACACATTGAATCTGCCTGCTGTCACTATGCTTCAAGATTTTCTGCAAAAGAAGCTTTCGTAAAGGCCCTGGGAACTGGTTTTTCAGGTATTGAACTTAAGGATTTTTATGTTGCAAAAGATGAAAACGGAAGACCTTATTTTGTTTTCGGGGAAAAAACAAGAAAAATCCTTGAAGACAGGGCAGGAAAAAACTGTGCAGTACATCTTTCTTTAAGCCATGAAAAAGAATTTGCAACTGCTTTTGTTATTATTGAAAAATTAGGGTAAAATAGAGTAAGGCTTAAGGCTTTGCAGGCGATTTTTGCACTGTCTTAAACTCTGATATTTTATGGGAGAAACTGATGATTTACAGAAGTTCAAAAAAAGAAGCAGATCCGAATAAAAAGCCAAAACTTTCCTACTGGTCAAAAAATAAATGTCACTGTCCGGTTTGTAAAAAAGATTTTGAAAGGGAAGAAATGCTTTCTGGAAGCGGCCGTATGATTGCAGGTGAGCTTACAGATGAACTTCACCGTATATTTGAGCCTTCTGCAAAATACGGACAGATTTATCCTTTAATTTATTCCATCGGAGCCTGTCCTAAATGTCATACTGCACTTTTCTGGAGTGATTTTAAAGATATAGACGATAATGCAACCTTGAATGCCCTTCTGGATGATTCAGAGCGCCGCAAAAAGGCTGTTAATACAATGTTCCCTTATTATGAGCTTACCCGTGAGAGAAACCTTCTTGACGGGGCCGCAATGTATTATCTTGCTCTTTTAAGCTATGAAAAAGTAGATCTTGAATATGCTCCGACTTTAAAAAGGGCAATTATAAGCCTTCGTCTTGCCTGGCTTTGTAAAGATCTTGAAAAAGCAGTGCCGGGACACAATTACAATTTTGCGGCAGATGTATTTTACCGCAAGGCTCAGTTTTTCTATGAGCAGACTCTTATCAATGAAACAGGCAGAATTGAAACAATCGCCAAAGTTTCAAATTTTGGTCCTGACATCGATAAAAATTACGGCTATGACGGAGTAATTTATCTTAATTCGCTTCTTGAATATAAATACGGTCAGACTCAGGATATGCAGGTACGATATAAAAAACTTGATGCAAACAAGCGTTCAATTGCGCGTATTTTCGGTCTTGGCAAATCTTCTAAATCAAAACCAGGTCCGCTTCTTGAAAAATCACGCGATCTCTACGATAAACTTACAGCAACACTTAATGAAGCAAACATTATTTCAGTTGATGACGATGAAGAATAGTTTTTTTTAGGAAAAATAAGTGCGCAACATACTTTTAACCTTATCGTATGACGGAACAGATTTCTGCGGCTGGCAGAGACAGGATTTTGCAGATAAAGGAAAGACCGTCAGAACCGTACAGCAGACTGTAGAAGATGCCCTTGAAAAACTTCATAAGACAAAAATTCCTCTTCAGGGAAGCGGAAGAACTGACAGCGGAGTTCATGCTTTTGCCCAGGCTGCCAATTTTATTTCCCCGATTGATTCAATTCCCGTAGAAAAATATCCTGTAGCGCTTAACTGCTTTTTACCTGACGATGTGAGAATAATGAGTGCTGAAGAAGTAAGTGAGGGCTTTTCAAGCAGAACAAACGCCACAAGCCGTGTCTACAGGTATTTTATTCACACAGGAAATCCCTTTGCTTCTCAGATGCGATATGTGTGGCCTGTTCATTATAAGCCCGATATAGAAAAACTGAATAAAATGGCTTCTTATCTCCGCGGGGAAAGAGACTGTACGACTTTTGCGGCCGCAGGGGATCAGAGCCTTTCAATGTTCCGCTACATTGATGATGCTCATTTTTATCAGGACGGTGAACTTTTAGTTTTTGAGATTGAAGCCAACGCTTTTTTATGGAAAATGGTACGCTCCATTACAGGAAGCCTTATTCATTTTGAGCGTATGGGAAAAGAAGCTGAATATTTTAAAACAGTTCTTGAAAGCAAAGACAGAAAACTTGCAGGACCTACAGCTCCGGCTCAGGGTCTTTTTCTTTATAAAATTAAGTTTGACGGCATCAGGCGGCACGTTTAATATTCTGAGTGCTCACGGCTTTTGTGCCCTCTTACATTGACTAGAGCAGATTTACAGGATCTACATCGCATTCAATGTAGACATCGGTCGGTTTTGAATAATTGTATAAAAGATTGCCGGCGGCAAGCTGTAAGGCATGAATATTTGTTCCCTTTAAAGTAAGCTGCCATCTGTAATTTTGAGAAATTTTTGAAAGCGGGCACTCAGCAGGACCTAAGATTTGAGTTGCTCCAACTGCATCTTTTATTTTCTGTGTAAAATCCGGGCCTGTTTTTCTGTTGTAAAGTTTTTCAAGTTCCGCCCGTAAGATTTTTGAAGCACCTTCACAGGCAGCCTTTGCCTGTTCAATTGTAGGAGCGCGGAAAACAAGACGCAGAAGACGGCAGAAAGGCGGAAAATTCAATATTTGTCTGTTCTTGATTTCCATGTCGTAAAAATCTTTAATTCTGCCGTTCACAGAAAAAAGAATGGGCTCTCTGTCCGGAGAATAAGTCTGAACAATAACTTTTCCGTCAGGGAAAAATCTTCCTGCCCGTCCGGAAACCTGGGTTATGAGTGCAAAAGTTCTTTCTGAAGCCCTGAAATCAGGAAGGTGAAGGGCAGTATCAGCAAGAATTACTCCTACAAGTTTCAGGTTAGGAAAGTTAAGTCCTTTTGCTACCATCTGAGTTCCAAGCATAATCTGGTATTCATTGTTTTTAAAGGCAGTAAGTTTTTCCTGCAGTTCACCTTTATGAGTCAGGCTGTCAGTATCGATTCTTACTGTTTTAGCATTAGGAAATTTTGATTTTACTTCCTGTTCGATGAATTCCGTTCCGAAGCCTGAATAGCCTGCGTCAAGCGAGCCGCACTGAGGACACTGCTGCGGGGGAGTGATGTTCCAACCGCAGTAATGACAGCGCAGAAGATTTTCGTTTTTATGATAAGTCAGGCTGACCGAACAGTTTTTGCACTTTAATTCAAACCCGCAGGAATGACACCTGTAAAAGTGAGTAAAGCCCCGTCTGTTTAAAAATAAAATTACCTGACGGTTTTCATTTAAGGTCTGGTTAATTTCTTTTTCAAGTTCATCAGAAATACAGCCCTGATCTGCTTTCTGCCAGGTAAGATTTACTGTCTTTATGTGCGGCATTGCACCGCCTGCAAGCCTTCTTGTTAAGGTGTGGCGCATGATTACATTCTGATCCATCATGTACCAGGCTTCTATGCTGGGAGTTGCTGACCCCATTACAAGCGGAATATTAAGGTATTTGCAGCGGAACATGGCTGCCTGCCTTGCGTGGTAACGCGGAGTTGAGCCTGATTTGTAAGAAGCGTCATGCTCTTCGTCAATTATAATCATTCCAAGGTCAGGGCAGGGAGCAAAGACCGCACTCCGCGCTCCGATTACAATTTTTGCTTCTCCGCTGATTATTCTGTGATATTCAGAAAGTTTCTGTGAGGGAGTGAGTGCTGAATGAAGTACTGCAACAGTGTTTCCAAAGCGGGATACTACTGCTTCTATTACCTGCTGCGTAAGACCGATTTCCGGTACAAGATAAATTACGCTTTTTCCCTGGTCTAAGATTCGCCTTGCACACTGCAGAAAGACTTCAGTTTTCCCGGTGCCTGTCGGTCCGTAGAGATAGTGAAGGTTTGTTTTTGACTTTGCGGAAAGAATTTCATCAACCGCATTTTTTTGTTCTTCACTTAAATTTTTTGCGATAAAAGGGGAGATTTCATCTACAAAAGAAAAACCTCCTGCATCACTTTCCCGTTTTGCTGACGGAAGCATTGCGCTAACAGCTTCGCCTATAGTGCAAAGATAATAATCTGAAATCCAGTGCGCAAGTTTTAAAAGACCTTCATCTAACAGAGGCTCTTCATCCATTACTTTAAGAATCGGACGGATTTTTTCTTCTTCAACGGGACAGTCAGCGGGAAGTGAATCGCTTTCGCTTATTACACAGCCTTTTGTTTTTCTGGCGCCGAATTTAATTTCAACCCTCGAGCCGGTGAGTTTTTTTTGAGAATACTGTTCTTGATTCAGGTAAGTGAATGTCTGATTTAAAGGAACATTCAGTGCAATCTGGAGATAGCGCGCCATGCTTTAATCCTGTGAAGCGCTTTCTGATTTGTTGTATTCAGGACAGATTTCTGTAAGCTTCTGCCTTAAGTTTTTTAAATCATCCCAGGCAGGTCTTTTTAAACTCTGGTCTTTTAAAATTACAGAAGGAGAAAAAGATACAAGAACAGGAATTCCCTTGTATTCATAGTTCTGTCCCCTGAGTTTTGCAACTGAAGATTCAGTTTTTAAAAGGTATTTTGAGGCGTTTGTGCCCATACAGAAAATCATTTTAGGCTTCAAAACCGTAATCTGAGCATCAAGAAAAGCGGAACAGGCATCTGCTTCTTCAGGATAAGGATTTCTGTTCATCTGTGGGCGGCATTTTACAATGTTTGTAACATAGACATTTGAAGAGCGGTATAAGCTGACAGATGCAAGCATTTTTTCAAGGAGATCTCCGCCATCACCTGCCATGCTTTTTCCCTGCATGTCTTCTTCAAAAGACGGTGGATCAAGTATTACCAGCACTAAAGGATTTGAAGCGCCGCTTCCTGCAACTGCATGGCTTCTCTGTTTAGAAAGGGAACATCTTGTACAATCGTTAATTTTTTGGACAAGTGAATTAAAGGCTGGTGAAACTTCCTCATTAAAGGATTCATCTTTTTTATCATCATCTTCAAATGAAGGCGGTGTGTCCGACATGTCTTTTGGTTTGTATCCGTTTATATATTGTGAAGACGTTTTTAATAAATTATAGATTACTGTTTTTTCCTGAGCTGTCATTTGATTTTTATTTTATCTGAAAAAAGATAAAAATTCACCCCTTTTTTTGCCTTACTTGAAGTCTGTTGTCTTATAAAGTAAAATATATAGTATGAAAATTGCAATGTTTACAGATGCTTTTTTCCCGCGCGTCAATGGTGTCGCCGTTTCTGTAAAAAGTTATGCTGCAGAACTTTCAAAAGCCGGGAATGATGTCCTGGTTGTCTGCCTTGAATATACACAGGAACAGTCTCAGTTTTCATTTTTAGAAAAACCTTTTTTTGATGCAGCCTTCCCGTTTAAAGTTTTGAGAATTCCTTCAGCACCTGTAATCTTTTCTAAAGAAGACAGAATGGTCAGACTTGATACCTGGCGTTTTCTTAAAAAGAATCTTGATTTATTCATGCCGGACGTTATACATATCAATTCTGAATGGTCGGTAGGCTATTTGGGTTCAATCTATGCCCGTCACAGGCATATTCCTTTTGTATTTACTTTTCATACCATGTGGGAAGATTATCTTGCAAACTATGTAAATTTCCTTCCGAATATCAGCCTTAAAAAAATCGGTGCGGGTATCGTTAAATATTATTTGAAACGCTCTGATTTAATCATCGCACCTACACAAAAAATTGCAGAAGTTGTTCAGGAATACGGAATCGATAAAAAGCCTGTAATCCTTCCGACAGGTATACCTCAGGAAAAAACAGCCTTTGATGAAGAGAAAAACAAACTTGTTACAGAGAAACTCTTTAAAATGTTCCCGTCTTTACAGGACAGAAAAATACTTTTATACACAGGCCGCATCGTAAAAGAAAAAAATCTTTCGTTCCTGCTGGATGTTCTAAGTCAGGTAAAAAAAGAGGACAGTTCAGCCTGCCTGCTCCTTGTCGGAAACGGTCCGTATCTTGAGGAATTAAAAGACCTCGCATTATCAAAAGGGCTTTCCCAGGATGTTTTCTTTACCGGTTATGTAAATGAAGACGTGCTTGTTTATCTGTATCGTATAAGCCGGGTATTTGTATTCCCGAGTAAAACTGATACCCAGGGACTTGTTACAATTGAAGCCATGCTTAACGGACTTCCGGTTGTTGCAGTCGGTGCCCTTGGAACTATTGATGTAATGCAGGGAAATCACGGCGGCTATATGACCGACGACAATGTAAAAATCTTCAGCAAAAAAGTCCTCAAACTGCTTGGTAACGAAAAACTCTGGAATAAAAAGTCCGCCGAGGCACTTGAATGGGGCAGAAAATGGAAAATTTCAGAACTTACTCCAAAACTCATTCAGTGCTACCGCAAGGCAATAGATAATAAAATTAAAGGGTAGTTGTCTACAAGCTGTAAAATATATCACTAAAATTAAGAATTAGTTTTTGCCGGATTATTATAAATAACGTCTTATTGCCGTGTAAGATATCGAATATAATTCACTGTACGAGTGCAGTATTATTCTTCTGTTTACTGGCATACAACGATTTATTCTTATTTACGAAAACAGACGGCAGTAAAGGAATGACTTCTAAGAAGAAGATAAGAAATATTATTTATAAAGTCTGCGGAATTGGTATGTTATGCGCTATGATGCTTATGCCTTTACCATTCCATTTCACGGCAAAAATTTGGTGGGTTGAAACTGTCGCATTACTCTTCTTTGCTGTTTCCTGGCTTACAAAAGGTGGAGCTTTCACTTTCTTAAACGATGAATAAATACCACTTTCTTACTCCAGATACTATACGAGTTTAGTTTTAAATGTATCATAATCATATGTACCTCCCGGAGCTGAAGTCAGTTTGTTTACTTGAATGTATTTTAATCTTATTTTATAATTGTTTTATTCAAAAATTTATCTAATCCTTTATTTTATAAAGAGATATAATTCCCGGTTACATAAAGAATTAAGACATTTTTCATACATTTATACAGTGCTGGAGAAAAAAAATTAAAAATGAAAATTAAAACTATTTTTGCAGGTGCTCTTATTTTGTGTTCAATGCATCTTTTTGCCCGCGGAGATCAGGAACTCATTCCCGCCGGTCACTGGATTTATGACTGCATCGAAAGAATCAGCCTGGAGCAGGGGACCGTTAACTTTGCAGACTGTGCACCGCTTACTATTTCAGAAATCAAAGTCTATCTTGAAGAAATTGAAGAAAGCGAAGACTGTAATTTAAGCAAAGAAAGCCTTGAATATCTTCAGAAAATCTATGATTACTTTGATTACAGACCGATTGGCTTTAATTCTGACATAATGCGGATTGGAATGGAACCGTCTTTTAATCTTTCCGGCTTTTTCAAGACGAATGATGATATAGACTGGGTTTATGACAGATACGAAAGAAAACCTGTAATCCTTGCGCCTCTTTCAATTACCGTAAGTGATTACATGACATTTAAAATGGACTTAAGCCTCGGCATGAATAAAAACACTGCCATTCAGAATAACCGTTATTCAAATGTTCCCGTTTCAGCAGATGACATTGACATCAACTTTCCTGATGACGGTTATTTTTCTACAGGCTTAAAAATTACTGATCAGACAGGCGTTGCATTTGTATTAGGAAAGGGCGAAAGAAACATTGGACGCTCACTTACAGGTTCTATCATCTGGTCTGAGTATATGACAGGCGCTGCCTACGGAGAACTCAATGTTTATTCTCCTTCAATCAAGTATACCGGAGCCGTAACACAGTTTAATGTTGACCGTTACATGTATACTCATCAGATTGATACAAGATTTTTCAAAAAGTTCCAGTTCACTGTTCTTGAGGGTATGTTTGTAAACGCTCCTATGGAACTGCGCTTTTTGAATCCTTTCACAGTTTTCCATGGAATGGCTCCGTGGCGTGAATACGATAATAAATCTTATGACTCAGAATCTCACACCTGTGCCTATCTCGGCTTAAAGTTTCAGTATACTCCTATACGTAATTTAAAATTCTATGGTCTTTACGCAATGACTCAGTTCCAGACTTCATACGAAACTTCAAATTACAAGGACGATACAACTCCTAACGGAATTGGAGGTCAGCTTGGCTCCCTTTATTCAATTCCGCTTAAAAAAGGCCGTCTCCACTTTGCACTTGAAGGAAGCTACGTACAGCCTTATCTTTACATAAAGGAAAGCCCTAACTGGTCTTTAGTCAGAACTTACTGTGAAAATATGGGAAGTAAAAAATATCCTTTTTATGAATGGATAGGTTCTCCTTTTGGACCTGATACTATTTCAGGAGAATTTAAGGCCGGTTATGATTCTGCTGCAAAATTCAGCGTTGATTTAATCTATTTATTTATGGCCCGCGGTGAGATGTCTGGTACAAGGGTTTTTACATCAATGGTTAATCCAGACGGACGTTATTCCTGGGGCGGACTTTATACCGGTACAGATGTTCCTGACGGCTGGTGCTATCCTGGTTCCAATGGTATGAGCCAGGAAGAAGCAAAAAAAAGACAGGGCTGGGTTACACCGACTGGAATTCCTGAATATGTAAACAGAATATCTGTCCGTGGAACTTACGATATGGATTCAATCGTAGAGTTCACTCTTCAGCCTTCATTTGTTTTTATTTATAATAGAAACCACAACGAAGGCAGCTTTGCTTCAGGCTTTGAGCTTGCCGGCGCCTGTTCCATTAAATTATAGTACTTAAGGTTTTATATGAAAAAGTTTTTCACTCTTGCAATAGTTTTGTGTTTTGTTTGTGCTGTTTCTGCACAGGTTTCTACAGATCCGACTGACCGTTTTTATAAAGAAGCTCAGGGCTGGCAGTTAAAAGGATATATTGAAAATCTTCCCCAGATCCGCCCTTATCCTGCTAATTTAATCAAAGAAATTCTTGAAAAGGTAATTGAATGCGGAGTAAAAAGGGATGCTGAAACAGCCGCATACGAATATGAGCGCATTTTCGGTAAAACAAAAAATCTTTATGTCACAGGCGCCTATGAAAAAAAGTTTTCAGAAAACCTCACAGATAAAACAGATAAATCAACTAAAAACGTAAAAGGCGAGGGCGGAATTGCAGGAGAAGTCTCTTTTAACAGGCTTGTTTCTTTCGGCTATGATTTTGCAATGTATGCGGAAGTTACAAAGTATTCAGATATTGCCCCTTACTATGTAAATAAAAGTGAAGATTCAATTTTTGACCCTGCAAGTGTAGGTCCGATTGATATGTTCCTTGACTGGAATACAAACCTTTCTTTCGGTACAAATGAATATTATGCTGTCTGCGGTTTAAGTAAAACAGGTTACGGACCTTTTTTAAGTGACGGACTTGCCTTAAATGATTCAACTTATCACAGTGCAAATCTTCTCCTTAATGTACAGAGAAAAAAATGGAGTTACGCTTCAAGTTTTGAAATCCTCGGGGCTTCAACAAATAATCCTGATGCCTATGGTGATCTTGCAAGCGGAAAGTATCTTTCTTTTCATTCAATAAAATATAGTTTTAATAAATATATAGATGTTTCTTACTACGAAAATATTATTTTCGGACCGACTTTTAATCCTGCTTATCTCTTCCCAGTTCCTTACATGCCGGTTCAGAACATCGGAGGCGCTAATGATAACCTCCAGATGGGACTTTTATTTGACATAAAACCTGTCGCAGGCTTTGGCTGGGCTACAGATATCTTTGTTGATGACTTTGCTGTAAATGATGTCGTAAAACTTAATTTTGATTCAAAAATCCGTCTTGGTGGACAGACCGGCTTTATTTATGCTCCGTCAACTTCTGCCTGCTCAAGACTCGCCCTTAATTATCAGATGGTGCTTCCTTATGTTTACGCCCACTGGGAATACTGCACAACTGACTCAGGCGAAATTAAAGGCTCAACAACTAACTATCAGAATTATACCAATTCAGGCATAAATATCGGTTCTGTTTTAGACCCTAACTCTGATAAAGTTTCTTTCAGTGCCTCATTCTCTCCTAAGCCATCTGTACGCATTAATTTTAATACAAACTTTATCCGTCACTGTAACAGCGCAGAAGCCTTTGATAGTGATGATGCGGTAATCTATGTTCTTGTAGATAAAAACCAGTATCTCACGGACGGTTCTTCTTCAATGCACCAGATGTTCTCTGACCCTGATGATACAGCAGGAACTCATGTAGACCAGGCCTGGAATAACCTTGGTTTTATGACTTCAGATCATAAGATGGGCGTGCTTCAGGCAGCAGTTAATACTGAACTGGACCTCCCTCGTACAAAACACGGCATGCTTACACTGCTTTTCGGTTACACCTTTGAGTACGTTAAAAATGCAGGGGTTAACAGAAACGTTTATACCGGCGGTACTATTAACTGGAAGGATAATGGTGACGGAACATATGATTATGATGGAAATACAGGCTCAAAAGAAGATTTATATACTTATGCAAAAACTCGTGCTGCCCAGCAGAAAGCAGACTGGGTTTCAGCACTCACTGACCGCGTAAATCATTATATCTCAGTTGGCTTTAAGTACGTGTATTAAACTGAAAGTGCCCCCAAAAAAGCTGAACGGTTAAAGTTAACTTTCCAGCGGTGCTTTTTTTTATTCTTTAGGAATTAATTCTCCGTAGTTTTTTGAAAGCCTTTCTTTGTTGTCTTTAGTTCCCCATTTAGAAGCAACATAACCTGCCGCTTCATAACGTTTTAATTCGCGGTTTTCAAAGGCCTTGTCCAGAAGTTCTTCGATTTCAAGGCCTTTATAAATTTCATTTGCTTCTTCAAGTGGGGCGCGTAATACCGGGTGTTTCGGACTGAAAAGAACGCAGCAGTCTTCATAGGGAAGAATTGAAGTATCGTAGGTGTCAATAAAACGCGCTGTCTCAATGATTTCTTCTTTATCCATTCCGCAAAGTGGCCGTAAAAGAGGAAGAGAGCAGGCACTTTCTGTTACTGCCATGTTTTCTATAGTCTGGCTTGCAACCTGTCCGAGACTTTCTCCTGTTATAAGGCAGTCCGCTCCGATTCTTGCTGCAAGCTTTGATGCTACTTTCATCATGCACATGCGGAGCATCAATGTTGTGTAATTCTCAGGTGATTTCTTTTTAATCTGCATCTGAACTTCGGTAAACGGAATGATGTTTATATGTGTGCGCAGTCCGAAGTAAGAGAGGGTTTCTGCAAGTTTTTCAACTTTCTTCTGGGCTTCTTTTGAAGTGTAAGGGTAGGAATGAAAATATACGCATTCTACAGTCATTCCCCGTCTTATCATCCTGTAGCCTGCAACAGGTGAATCAAGTCCGCCGCTCAATAATAAAAGTCCTTTACCAGAGCAGCCCACAGGAAGACCGCGGCAGCTTTTATTTGAATCAGAATATACGAAGGCTTTTTCACGGATTTCTACTGTAAAAGTTACATCAGGATTATGAACGTCAACACTCATCAGGGAACTGTCATATACAAGTGCGCCTGCTTCCCTCATAATGCCGTAGGAATCTAAAGGAAAACCTTTGTCTGATCTTTTTGCATCGATTCTGAAGGTCTTTGCACCTTTTTTTACTGCAGTCTGAGCCAGCTCAAGAACTTTTGACTGAATTGCTTTAATGTCTTTTTCAACAACTTCAGCTTTTGCCCAGCCCGTAATTCCTATGAGATGATTTAATGTAAATTCAACGGCTTCACAGGAATCTTCTTCACATTCAATGTAAAGACGCCCGAAATTCAGGTGTACTTTTGCATTTACAGAAAGAAGATAAGCTTTTGCGTTCTGTACTAAAAGCCTTTCAAAAGTTTTTATATTTGAACCTTTAAGGGTAAGTTCTCCCAGTTTTCCTAAATATGTAACCATAAAAAAAATATATCAGAAAAAAAATTAATTATCTATATTGTCAAAATGACAAAAAGTGTGATAATGTCATAATAGTATGATTGAAAAAATATTTCCTGACACAAGATTCGATAAAACTCTCGGAAGAACTCTTCCGGTAATGCTCCGTGAGAAAGTAAAAAAGAATGCAAACCTCACTCTGCAGGTTGTAAAAAACAAGAGCGGGGTTTTTGTCCGCTACAGTTATTCACAGGTTTATCAGCACATTATTGAAATGGCTTACAGCCTTAAGAAACTTGGAATCTCAAGAGGAGACCATGTCGGTTTAATGAGTGATAACAGACGTGAATGGTTTATCACTGACTATGCACTTTTGTCTTTAGGTGCTGTTGATGTTCCACGCGGCTGTGATTCTATGGGGCAGGAAATCCGCTTCATTTTAAATTTTGCTGACTGTAAAGTAAGTTTTTTTGAAAACGGCAGGCAGCTTGAAAAAGTCCTTGAAAAAGTCGAAGAAGTTCCTCTCTTAAAGACAGCAATTCTCTTTGATTATCCTGATGAAAAAACTGTACTTAAAGCCAAAGAATGCGGAATTGAAGTTATCAATTATCATTTCCTTGAAAGTTCAGGTGTTGAAATCTCTAAGGAAGAGTGGCTTGAAATTGAAGAAGACATGGAAAAAATCCATTCAGACGATGTTGCCACAATTATTTTTACATCAGGAACTACAGGTCTTCCAAAAGGCGTTCAGCTCACACATGATAATTATATTGCTCAGTGTGAAGTTGCCCATAATGCACTTTCCCTTATGCAGAGGGGAGATATCTGGTTCTCAGTTCTTCCTATCTGGCACAGTTTTGAACGTGCCTTCAACTATATGGTTGTTGCCCTTGACGGCGGATTTGCTTATTCAAAACCTATTGCTTCCGTAATGCTTTCTGACATGGCTCAGGTTCAGCCGCAGTGGATGAATGCAGTTCCACGCCTGTGGGAATCACTTGCCCAGGGGCTTTTCCGTGAAGTTAAAAAACAGAGCGGAATCAGGCAGTGGGAGTTTAATACAGCAGTTTATATCGGAAAACAGTATTACAAGGCAAAGGAACTTGTTTTCGGACTTAAATGCCGTTATCACTGGAGACTTCGCTTTATCGATACTCTTATTGGAATTATCCCTTATCTCCTGCTTTCCCTTCCGCGATTTGCCGCAGAAAAATTAGTATATAAAAAAATTCGTGCAAAGTTCGGCGGAAAGATGCGTGCTGCAATTTCCGGTGGTGGAGCGCTTCAGCCGTCAACAGAAGCCTTCTATCATGCAATCGGTTTTAAGCTGCTTGAAGGATACGGTATGACCGAAACAGCTCCGGTTGTTTCAGTATGTAATTCTAAGAAACCTCGTTCAAATAATGTAGGTACAATCTTTGCCAGTATAGAACTTAAGATTGTCAAAGAAAAAAACGGACAGCCGGCAGATTCAAAACCGCTTAAACCTGGTAAAAAAGGACTCGTGCTTATCCGCGGCCGTCAGGTTATGAAAGGCTACTACAAAAGACAGGATTTAACTGATGCTGTAATTGATAAGGACGGATGGCTTAATACTGGTGATCTTGGAATGATAAGCTATGATAATGAGCTTAAACTCACTGGCCGTGCAAAAGATACAATAGTTCTTCTTGGGGGAGAAAACATTGAACCGATGGGTATTGAAAAAGCAGTCAACTCATCTCCTTATGTTGAGCGCTGTGTAGTTCTCGGCCAGGACCAGAAATATATCGGAGCACTTATCTGCCCGAACCAGGCAAACGTTATTGCCTATGCAGAAGAAAACTCAGTTCTTTATGATAATTACGACACCCTGCTTGAGACAAACGAAATCCAGAATCTTTTCCGCACGGAAATTGATATGCTTGTAAATGCAAAAACAGGCTTCAGAACCTGCGAGCGCATCTTTAAGTTTAAGCTCTTAAAGGAAAGTTTCCAGGTCGGAAGAGAAATTAACGTTAAGCAGGAAGTAATGAGGCATGTTTTAAATGCACTTTACAAAAAGGAGATAAAACAGATTTTCTCCGCAAAATAATTAAGCGCACTGCGCTTTTAATGACAGAAAAAAAGAGGCAGCTGTTAAATTATATTTTCCAGCAGCCTTTAAAAATTGATTCGGTTCAATTTTGGATGCACCTGAAAAAAACTCGTCCTAACTCTCACATATTTTTCAGGTGCATTTTTTTATGGTCAAAACTTTTCTTTTTATTTATAATTTTTTTATAGTGAAAAAGTTATTCCTTTATTGTCTGGTAATTCTTTCTTTCTCTTTGTGCACGGCTGATGATTATATTTTTTCTAAGGATTACAGTCATTCAGAAGATTATCAGGAAAAAGTTCCCGCTCTTTTACAGGGTATCTGGCAGGGAGAAGACAGGCTTGTTTTATTCTCGGGTGATAATTCTTCCTATACCTGCATCCTTCGTGTTTTTTATAAGTGGTATGATGACAGGGCTTCAGAGCCGTCAGAATATTCTCAGATTTCAACAAGGGACAGAAACAATACAACGGCCCTTCATCCTGAAAATATTGACATGGCTTTTAAAACGATAATTGAAAATACTGATAAAACTGCAGGTGCCTTTGAAATCCGTGTTAAGTATCCTGGTTTAAAAGACTATGTTTATATTCCTGTCGCAGTAATTAACGGGAATCTTTATTTAAGGTTTTATTATTCTCTTTCCTTAGAGTCTTTAGAAGAAAGAGAAGAGAAAAAAACTTCAGAGACACCTTATTATCTTATTGACGGAGGTACTGCTTCAGGCATTACAATTTCTCCTCCTGTAATTAAAAAAGAACTTCTGTGTTATTACTCATCAGCTTCATCAGTCTATCATATCCGCTACTGGCTTTCAGATATGGAAGAAACCGATGAAAAAGCTGAGTTTTTAGACGGAGCAGATGTTTTTAATGTACCTAAATACATTCAGTCTTCAGGAAAGCTTTACACCTGCACGACAGGACGGAGCCATAGAATCAGAAATATTCAGAAAAGCCCGGATTTTCCAAAAGAGTTTATAAGTGACAGTCAGAAAATACTTTTCACAGCAGATAAGCCTTATCTTGTTTATGTAAATGGTTCAGGAAATCATGAAAAAATTGATGAAATGGTAAAAAAGAATAATTCACGCATTCATCCTGCTCAAAAGCCGCCGTTTCCTGTAAGTCATATTGATTTTCACTGGAAAGAAATTTCTGAACTTGAAAAATACAATCCTTATACCTGGAATAAAAGAAATCTGGACATTCATAAATAAGGCTTTCTTCCCGCAGTCTTCTATAATTGTATATTTTGATTAAAAATATTATAATTGAAGAAAATTATTTAAATATTTTTTAAGGGGATAAGTCGTGTATACACCAGTAAATCCAAAACCAGATTTTCCAAAACAGGAAGAAGAAATATTAGAGTTCTGGGCTAAAAATGACACATTTAAAAAATCAGTAGAACAGCGTTCAAAAGCAGAAGAATTTGTATTTTTTGACGGTCCTCCGTTTGCAACAGGACTTCCTCATTTCGGTCATTTCATTCCTTCTACAATTAAAGATATTATTCCCCGCTATCAGACAATGAAGGGTAAACATGTTGAAAGACGTTTCGGCTGGGACTGCCACGGTTTACCTGTAGAAAACTTAATCGAAAAAGAACTTGGAATTAACTCAAAACACGAAATTGAAGCCTACGGAATCGATAAATTCAATGACAAATGTAAGGCATCAGTTCTTAAATATACCTCAGAATGGCGTAAAACAATTACCCGCATGGGACGCTGGGTTGATTTTGACAATGATTACAAAACAATGAACCCTGAATTCATGGAAACCATCTGGTGGGTAGCAAAAACTCTCTGGGAAAAAGGCCTTATTTATGAAGGTCAGTACATTCTCCCTTACTGTCCGCGCTGTTCAACAGTTCTTTCAACTCATGAAATTGCACAGGGCTATAAAGATGTAACTGAGGCTGCTATCACAGTACGCTTTAAGATTACAAAAGCTCCTGAAGGATTTAACGATCCTGACATGACAAACGGAAAAACTTACTTTATTGCATGGACAACAACTCCATGGACTCTTCCGTCAAATCTTGGTCTTTGTATGGGCCCTGATATCGATTATGTAAAAATTCTTGATAAAGAATCAGGTGACTATTATATCCTCGCTGAAGCAAGGCTTTCTTCTTATTACAAAAACGAAGAGGGTTACACAATAATTTACCGTAAAAAGGGAAGTGAATTTATCGGTGCTCACTATGAACCTCTTTTCCCTTATTTTGCAAAATTGAGTGACCCTGCCGTATGTCAGGCTGAAAGCGGTCAGAAATGCAGCGAAGGTGCTTTCCGTATGTTCAATGCAGAGTATGTATCAACTGAAGACGGTACAGGTATTGTTCATATTGCTCCTGCTTTCGGTGAAGACGATAATAAAGTTTTCAGAGGCAGCGGCGTTCCTAATGTTCAGCCAATTGATGCTGAATGTAAGTTTGTTTCACCTGTAAATGATTATGCAGGACGTTTTGTAAAAGACTGCGATAAAGACATCATTATCCGCCTTAAAGAAGAAAAGAAACTTGTTAAAAAAGACCAGCACATGCACTCATACCCGCACTGCTGGAGATGTTCAAGTCCTCTTATTTACCGTGGAATCGGTTCATGGTTTGTTAAAGTTGCAGATCATCATGATTCACTCTTAAAGGCAAATTCCCAGATTAAATGGCAGCCTTCACACATTAAAGAAGGCCGTTTCGGAAAATGGCTTGCAGGAAGCCGTGACTGGGCAGTTAGCCGTAACCGTTACTGGGGTAACCCGATTCCAATCTGGAGATGTGATAATCCTGACTGTAAAAAAACTGTCTGTGTAGGTTCCCGTGATGAACTTAAAAAACTCTCAGGAATTTATCCTGAAGATCTCCACAAACAGTATGTAGATAAAATTACCTTTAAGTGTCCTGAATGTAAAAAGGGTACAATGCACCGTATTCCTGAAGTATTTGACTGCTGGTTTGAATCAGGCAGCATGCCTTATGCTCAGCAGCATTATCCTTTTGAAAATAAAGAATATTTTGAGAAGCATTTCCCTGCAGACTTTATTTCAGAAGGTCTTGATCAGACAAGAGGCTGGTTCTATACACTGACAATTCTTGCAAGCCACCTTTTTGATAAGCCTGCTTTCAAAAACTGTATTGTAAACGGTCTTGTTCTTGCAGAAGACGGAAGAAAAATGTCGAAGTCTCTTCGCAACTATACAGATCCTGTAGAGGCAATCAATAAATTCGGTGCAGACGCCCTCCGCCTTTTCCTTACTCATTCTGCAGTAGTTAAGGCAGATGACCTTCGTTATTCTGATAACGGTGTACGTGAAGTCCTCAAAAATATCATCATTCCTCTCTGGTCAGGCTATAACTTCTTCATAAGTTATGCCAATGTTGAAAATTATCAGGCTAAAGGAATGTTTGATACTAAGCTTCCTTCAAATCCTATGGACCGCTGGATAATCTCTGTTGCCCAGAAGATGGTAAAAGATGTTTCTTCTGCCCTGGATGATTATGATTTAAGCGCTGCAATTGATCCTCTTATTGATTTTATTGATGAGCTTAACAACTGGTATATCCGCCGTTCACGCAAGCGCTTCTCCCGCAACGAAAATCATCAGGACCAGATTGAAGCTTTTGAAACCCTTTATACTGCTTTAAGAACCTTCTCATTGACTTCGGCTCCTTTCATTCCATTTATTTCTGAAGAAATGTGGCAGAATCTTAAGCTTGAAGGTGACAAAGAATCTGTTCATCTTATGGATTTCCCTGTTTACAACGAAAAATTCCGTGATACTGAACTTGAATTTAAGATGGCAACTGTACAGAAAGCTGTTTCCATGGGACGTTCCCTCCGCAATCAGTTCAACTTAAAGAACCGCCAGCCTCTTGCCGCTGCAGAACTTGTAACAAGAAATCCTGATGAACACAAAGTTCTTGAAGCAATGGTTGATGCAATCGCTGAAGAATTAAACGTAAAGAAGGTTCATTTCCATGAACGCGAAGATGAACTTGTTCAGTATTCAGCAAAGGCCAATTTCAAGGTTCTTGGAAAAGAACTTGGTCCTAAAATGAAAGCCGCTGCAGCACAGATTGTAACACTTTCAAATGACCAGATTTCAGACATCCTTGGGGGAAAGACCCTTTCAATTGATGTTGAAGGTCAGAAACTTGAGCTTAATGCAGAAAAAATAATAGTAGAAAGAACTGAAAAAGAAGACTTAAAAGTTCTTAACGAAGGTACAATTACAATCGGTCTTGAAACAAAAGTAACTGATGAACTTAAAAAAGAAGGCTATGTAAGGGATTTAATCCGCGGTATCCAGTCTCTGCGTAAAGAGAAGGGACTTACTGTTCAGGATAAAATTAACCTTACAGTCTCTGGAGATGCTGAACTGAAAGCAGCTTATGAAATGTTCAGTGACCTTATTGCTTCTTCAACACTGACTGTAAGCCAGAAGTGGTCTGATAGTGTTAAGGATGCCTGTGAAATCGAAGCCGATGACAAAAAATGGAGTGCCAGTGTTGTTAAAGCTTAACTTTATCAGTGCCGTTAAGAAAGTTTTTCTTACGGCGCTGACCCTTTTTCTGTTTTTTTCATGTAAATCAGCTCCTCAGGTAGAGCCTGTAGATCCCCTTAATCTCATAGATGCCCGGGCTCCTGTCATTATTTATATTCCGGTTACGGCTAACAGAAGTTTTGTGGAATATGCAATGATTACTATGGCCGGAATGACAGAAAAGGATGCTTCTACCATTGCAGGACGCACAAAAAATGTGGCTATTTCTTCAGATTCTGACGGAGCTTTTCAAATCGCCCTTGAAGGAAGTTATCCTAAAATTGGAATCAACATGGCACTTACAGAAAAAAAAGGCTGGAAATCTGCATATACAACTGACACAACTCTTCCTGTTGTTTTTTATTCCTCTGAGAGCTATGGCCTTCAGGTAGGAAATCCTGATTCCCTGACTTTACTGGCAGGGCAGAGTGTAAGTCCGCTTTTAAAACGTTATGAAAATGAACAGCACAGACTTATTCTTGCATCGCAGGGTGTAGAAGATTCAATCGAAGAAAATCCCCTGAATGCAGCAATTTATGATTTCTTAAAGGACAACAACAATACAGAAATCCGGTTTTATTCCCAGAATCCTGCTGCTTTTTTGAATAAGTTTTTAGGAAAGGCTTTAAGTCTGGGACTTAACAATATAAGCGGTTCTCTTGTGGAATCAAAGGCTGACAAGACTTTTGCCTTAAAACTTGAACTGGAACTGACAGGAAGTACTGTGTCTAAGGCTGTAGTAAAAATGCTTAAAATTGCACTTTTCCCGATTCCTGCTAAAATAGTACAGACAGGTGAGAATCATGTACAGATTACTGATATTTCATTTACATATAATCAGTTAATTAAATTAATTAAAAGATAGAACAGGAATTTTAATTATGAAAAGCAGCGAAAAAATAATTTTAAAGGCAGAAGATTTAGACGGTTATCTTAAGGAAAAGGATTTTAAAGATATAGAACTTTTAAAATCAATGTATGAAGAAAACCTTAAGGCTTTTGAACCTCTCAATAAAGACAAGGTAATCGATAATTTTGACAGAATCGGTCATGAACTTCAGCGTATCTGTTCTGAAAACCCAAGAATAAAGGTGTTTTCTTTTGAAACAGACACAGGAAGTCATGCAGAAGCAAGCCGTGTAATTTCAAAACTCCGTGACATCAACACTGGTCATCAGGAATTTATCTACTATGTTCAGCGTGCCTATGAAATGCTTTTCCGTCTTGCTTTTACAGACCATTATGAAAGCAATAAAGGTCACATTGTAGTTAAGACTCCTGTTTCTTCTCCTGTTCAGAATTATGCAGTACATAAAATTCCTGATATTGATAATCAGATTGAAAATACTGTAATGTGCGTAATGCTCCGCGGAGCTCTCCTTCCAAGCATTATCATGTCTAAAGAAGTAGAAGAATATTCAAGTCACAAATATGTTACTCCATTTGCACTTTTCAAGATTAACCGTGACGATTCAAAAAATGAAAATAACATGGAATACATCCTTGACCTTAAAAAATCATTCTTCAATATTGAAGATCTTGACGGTAAGGACCTTATTTTTGCTGATCCTATGAATGCAACAGGCGGTTCTCTCGTAACAGTTGTAAAATATCTGCAGCAGAACGGTGTAAAACCAAAATCAATTAAATTCTTTAATGTAATTTCTGCCCTTAAAGGAAGCCTCCGTGTAACACGCGCTCTTGAAAACTGTACCTGTTATACTCTCTGGCTTGATCCTGTATTAAATGAAAAAGCTTATATCATGCCGGGACTTGGAGATGCTGGTGACAGATTAAACGGCTGTGACAAAAAAGATAATCCGCGGAATATTATCAGACTTATTGCAGATTACGGTTCAAATATCTCTGAACTTTACAGAAACCAGCTTGCAAAAATTGAAGAGACTGTACTTGAATAGATTTTTTATTTTTACAGCTGTTCTTTCTCTTTTGTTTTCTGTTTTAAGCGGATGCCAGACAAGTAATGCTTTAAAGATTCCCGGCGAAACAGAACTTATTACAAAAAATATTGCTTCAGAATATTTTACCATTGCAGAGGCTTATGCTGAATTAAAAAAATGGGATAAGGCCTGTACGTATTATAAGCTTGCAATGCAGGAAAAAAGTCTTCGTTTGAGTGCATATTACAAGCTAGCACGCTGTTATGCACTGTCAGGAGACTATGCTTCTTCAACCAGATGTTATTCAGAATTACTTGAACTTGATCCTGAAAACAAGGACATAAAACTTTCACTTGCTTATGTAAAAGGCATGAATGGAAATACAGGGGAAGCCCTGGAAATGTATAAAAGCCTTACACAGCTTTATCCAAATGATTCTTCCGTACTTGTAAATTATATAAATCTTCTTTTATTTACAGAAAAAAAGGATGAAGCAAAAGAACAGTTCCTTATTCTTGAAGAAAAATTTCCTGACAATTCTGAAATAAAAACACTTTCTGAAAAAGTAAACGCAGGATCTGATGTACCTTCAGAAAGTGAAAATAAACCTTCGTTACCGCCGCCTGAGGCAAATTAAAATTAAAGACTAACTGTTTAAGATATATTCCCTGTATTTTTCAGGGCTTACCCTGAAAGCAATTATTGGTGAATCTTTTTCTTCCTGGGCGTGCTGTTCGGCAGCTGAGGCTTCTGTTAAAAGTCTTTCAGCACTGATTGTTCTTCCGGTTCTTGATGAAATTCCCATTGTAACTTTAATGTCCGGGTTAGTTTCTTTTAAGCAAGAAGAAAGTTTTGAATGAAGGCTTTCTGCCTGTGCAAGTGCCTGGTCAAGTTTTGTATCTTTAATTATTACTGCATAACCGTTTTCATAATCAAAAATAAGGCTTCCAGGAACTGCGTATTCAATCATTTTAAGATTAACGGTATCTGAGTCTGAGAGCTTAGGTGTAATTTTTATTATTAAAAGTGAAAGATCCTGTTCAAGGCCTGAAGAATTAATGAGGTTCTCTTCGAGACTTGAATTAAGATCATTCTGATTTAAAATTGTAAACGACTTTTCAGGAAGAGGCTTTTCTTCATTTTCGGCTTTTTTTTCTTCGCTGAGCTCTTTGTTCAGATCGATTTCATCAGAAAATAAAGCCTTTTTTTCTTCTTCAGAAAGTGAATAAGGGTTATCATCTTCCTGTGGTTTTTCTTCGCTGTCTGTGTCTTCATCATCTGGAATTTCTTCAGATTCGTATGCGCTGAAATCTGAATATGATTTTGAAGTTTCCGGTTTAGCAAAAATAAGTACTACAAAAGCGATTACTGTTCCGGCAAGAATTAAAATAAAAGATGTACGGGCATAATAGAAAATTGAAGAAGGACGTACTGTATAAATCACAGCTTCTATTTCAAGAGGAATATTTTTTGAATTAGGAACTGACTGTCTGTAAACTTTTGCGTGGTCTGTATCAGTTTTTACCGGCTGAGAAGGGTAAGAATAAATTACTGTCTGGTCATTTTTTAAAGTGAGTTTATTGTAGTTTTTAAAATCACCTGCAGCGCGTATAAAAGAATCTGAAAAATTATATGAATCTATTGTGTAATTAGAAGCGGCAAGAGAGGTCTGTTCAACAAGATTTAAAAATATATCATCAGAATGTGAGTTTCTGTTGTTTTTGTCGAGGATTATTCCTGCAATAAAATAAATAACTGAAGCTGTAAAAACAGCACTGATTAAAACTGCAATAATGTTAAATGTTTTCTTTGTCATAATTTAAGTATATCCTAAGGTTTTAGAGCGCGCAAGTTCATAACTTTTCTGAATGCTCATGCTCCTTTCATAAAAAGCAGCTAACGGAAGCAGTGCAAAAAAAGAGGGCTGCGACAGGTTTTCCAGATAACTGTCTTTCAGTGATAAAATCTCCTTTTTAAGTATTTTTATAAAACTATCAAAATCAAAGGCTGTAAGCTCGCCTTTGAATTCTTGCTTACGTGTATTAAGAAAATATTCAAAAGATTTTCTGTAATTTTCAAGAACTTCAGTCGTCAGGCGGTTATTGTTTTTTATCAACTGTGTTCTGTACATCAGGGAAAGATAAGTTTTTTCTGAAGAATTTATACAGTTAGAATCCTTATTGTATAGTGTTTCAAGATAAGTTCCCTTTGCGTATGGTTTTCCGTTTAAAAAAGCAAAATCAGCTCCAAAATATTGTGTCTTTGTAAATCCCAGTTTTGCCGCAAGGTCAGCGCAGGCAATGGTTACTGTTCCTGCACCGGCGTTAAGATGAATAAATGAATTTGAACAGGCTCTTGAAGCAAGTATGCAAAGCGGATGTCCTGATTCAAAGAAAAGAACCTTGTTTCCATTTGCTATAAGTTTCCGGGAAATAGCCGGACTGGAACATAAATCCATTACAAAAACTGTATTACTAAATAATTTTTTTTCGTGAAGAAAATGTGCGTGACTTATCATCTGGGCGTCAAGACTTAAAACCGCATCGGGAGTAATATTTGATTTTAAGAGGGTAGAATAAGCTGTATCTGTAGAAATAATAAAATAATCTTCCCTTTTTTGAATGAGCTGTGAGATACTTTCATCTAAGGATGGCCCGGCTGCAATTATTGCGGCAGTTTTTTTAGTGTATTTTTTTAATTCATCAAATAATGTCTGACTTTTACATCCGTCTGCAAGCTTAAGGTTTCCAAATATATTTTTCTGCCATATCTTTCCGAATCTTGCCTGCACTGAATAATCAGCGCGCACAGAATCTAGTGCTAAATCAACTGTCTGCCTTATAACTCTAAGAAAATCACTAAAAGCGTTTTCCCAGCCTCTTAAACAGGCAAACTGAAGGTTTGAGTAAAGTGCAGGAAGATAAGTGTTAATTATTGTATTGAAAAGGTTTTCAGCAGGGCAGAAAATTACTCTCGGGTCTTTTGAGAGCTCTTTGCAGCAGTCTATCTGATTTAAAAATTTAAAATCCTCCTGAGACTGTTCTACTACTATAATTTTTCTATTTTCGTTCTGCTCAAGAAGTTTTTTTACGTGATAACCACCGCAAAGTCCTGCGATTACAAAAAAGAGCGTGTCATTACTGAATTGAGATGAAAACATTTCTGCTTCTTTAACTGGATCATATTTTGAGCAGACTGAAAGTCCGTCTTTTAAAGGGACTAATAAGTTTGTTTTAGAACTGCAAAGGTTAGTGTAAACGCTGCTCATCAAAGCCTCTCAATCTTTTTTAGAAGTTTACTCTGCTCAGCTTCAATTTTTTTTAGGCATTCTTCTTTCTGGCTTTCATTTTCTGCTCTTTTTAAAAGTAAGATTTCAAGCGGAAAAAGTTCTGCGTTGTATTGTGAATCTTTTAAAATTTTTTCAGCTGTAGTTTTTATTTTCTGTGGATTTGTGTTATTGTCAGAAAAAGAAATTTCAGCTTCGCCTTTTTCTGAAGAAATCTTTATATTGTTCCAGTCCGCTTCTTTTACTGGTAAAAGTGAGTTATTATATTTCCAGTCATCAGAAAGCCTTAAAAGACGGTCAGTAAAAGTTTTTTTCTGGTTTTTAAACCAGTCCCTGTAAACCCGAAGACTTCCGTCAGAATTAAAGCGTGAAAGGGTAAGACGGTTTTCTTTTGTTTTCAGCCTGAAATCAGTGCAAGAATTAATGCTTTCAAGCTGGTTTGGAAGAGTGTGCTGGAATGCATCTGAACTTTCCAGATCAAGTCCTGTAAAATATACATTTTTATCAGTAAGAGTTAATGCAAGAAGTGCTGCAGTGCCGCTTACAGTTCCGTTTCTTGAGGCATAGATAAAGTTTATATTGTTATTTTTAAGTAAAACTTCTCCTGTACTCTCACTGTAAATTAACGGAAGAACTGTAAAGTTTTCAAGAATTCTTTTGGGACAGCATGCTTCATCTGTTATTGCAAAAACTGTATTTTGCAGCAGGGCTGAGTATTTTTTTATAAACTCAAGGTGTTTTTTTGCCCACCAGCCGCCGTCAGTACTTAATACCATGTCAGGAATAATTCCGTTATAAAGCATTACTGAAAGTGAAGAAGAAACACTTATAAGATAAAATTTATTTCTGTTTTTTTTAATCTGCTCTATTGAAGTTTTCAGGGAAGGGCCGGAAGCTGTGATCAGGATATCTTTATTAATTTTTTTAATTGTACAGATTCTTTTTGTGTATTTTAAAAAGTTGACAGTGTTTAAAAACCACCTTTTTGCAAAGTGATTTCTGGTATTAATTATATCGCGCGAAAGCATTACTGCTTTTTTTATTTCTTTCCAGCATTCGTTGTTAATGTTTTCAAAAGCAAGAGAACTTCCTGGCCAGGAGTAAATTGCAGCTGATAATAAGGTTTCTTCACCAAAGGCATTAAACAGTTCCTGGAAAAATCCTTCGCCTTTAAAATATAAAACTTTGTCCCATAAATAGTTCTGGTCATCAAAGGCGTCTGTGAATCTGACTGCGCAAAGTTTGACACCAGGGAATTTTTGCCGCAGAAATTTATTTGAGTATGAGAGGGCAGGTTCAGTTATTATTATGTAAGAAGGAGTAAAATCTGATTTTAAAGATGATACAAAATTCTGGGCTTCTCTTTGAGGATTATAATTTGAATGGATGTGTTTACCGTTAAAAGTGCAGGTTGTTTCTTTGTTTTTTGCTTCAAAAAAAACTATTTCAAGTTTTTTGCCTGTCACAATTTAGTCCTGATTTAAAAATGCAATTGTTCCTTTCTGATTAGGACAGATTCCTGCTGAAAGAACAAGAAGATTTGAAGTACCCGAATTGCCGAAAAAGAGTGATGTTGTAGTATTGAGGTGAAATTCAAGGAATTTTTCATCAATTTCTTCTTTTGAAAATACTACAGCTTTTATTTCTTCATTTGTGCCCTGTGCACAGCAGTTTGGAGAAGCAAAATACTTTTTGAATAAATAGAAAAGCTGCTCCATTGCTACTTTTTTTAATTCTTCTTTTGTGTTTTTTTCAAGATTGTTAAAGGCATTTTCCATTGAAAGTTTTGCCGAAACAATAAACATATTTGCTGAGGAAATGGCAAAACCGTCATTTAAGTTATATGATTTTTCAGTATTATTTATTCCATTAACACAGCCTGAAAGTTCATATTTAAATTCGTCTGTGTTTACGCTGTCAGGAGAAAAATCATCCCAGGTTAAAAAATAATTGATGTTTCCATCTTTCTTAAACGGAAGTACAGAAATTTTTGAAATTGAATCCCTCAAGTTTTTTGAAAACAACTGGAAAAAAGGTGTGAGTTCTTCATTTTCGTAAAAAGACCAGTCCGGGCTGTCTTTTACTGTGCCTTCCCAGAAATCTTTTGTAGAAAAGGAATTCTCTATGGAAATTAAATCCATGCCTTTGCAGTGCTTCAAATAATAAAACTCACCGTGCGGACAGTAAATACCGCATCTGTGAAGGCCGTGAGAAGAAGCCCATACATAAAAATCAATACCATTTGAATCATTTGGTATATTTTCTGAAAGTGACTTTTCAAGAAGTTCTGCACGGCGGAGTAAACCGCCTTTGTGTGCATTCATCTGTGTGATATGGCTCAAAAGACCCATTATGCAAGCCCCAGTTCCTTGAAAAGTTTTTTGTATGTGTCAAACTGTTCTGACTGAGCAAATTCTGCAATCTTTTCTTCCGGAAGATTTTCAAGAAGCTGATCCATGTAACTGAGTACAGATTTAATTTCTGAAGTAAGTTCATTTGAAAGACCTGCTTCAGATTCATCTGCTTTTTCCTCAAGATAGTCAAGTTTGTCTTCTGTAAGAGAAGCAGAAATCGGAGGATCTTCTTTTGTAAGTTCGTCAAAAGGATCAGAAACGCTTTCTGCGCTTTCTTCCTGTGGAGTCTGTGCTTCTACATCTGAACTGTCCATTAAATCAACTGAACTTGATTCAACGAGAATATCATCATTAGGAAGGGCAGAGTCTTCTTCAGTTTCATCTCCCTGAGAATAATCGATGTCATCAAGTGAAGGTTCATCTACAGGAGCCTGTGGTGTTTCAGAGAAATCCATTCCAAAGTCATTATTTTCTTCATAATCTTCTTCTGGAATTTCAATGTCACTGTCAACATTTCCAAGAATGCTGTTTTCGTCTTCACCGGCAGATGCTAGTGAATCTGTACTTTCTGTTACATCTGAATCAGAAACTTCCTGGCTGTCTGCAGTTGAGATGTCTGCTGTATTGAGGATGTTGTCAAGTTCATCTGTTGAAAGGGCAATTGTGTCATCTTCATCTGTATCAGCAAAGAAGCCTTCGCTTTCTTCCTGAGGAACAGCCGGAATGTCAATTGAAGAAGGGGATGACTTCATTTTTTCAAAGTCATTTTTGAGGGATGCAATTTCGTTTTTAAGTGAAGAAAGTTCACCTACAATCTGATCAAAAATAGCTGTCATCTGAGTAGAAGGTTTTTCTTCTTCTGCTTCCATTTCTGAAAGAATCGGAGCTTTGATTGAATCAGCAAATTCTGCTGTTCTGAGGGCTTCGTTAGAATCAGTTGAATCATCGAAGAATGAAGAGGTCTCTTCTTCAAATGAATCCGGGATTTCTGCTGCAATTGAAGGATCAAGTTCAGTATCAATTGTTTCTTCATCTCCGATATTTAAATCTTCAATGGATTCACTTGTTACTGTTTCTTCTTTTTCTTCATCAGGAATATCGTTTACTTCACGGACAATTGCATCTTCCTGTTTTCCGATGCTTACTGTATTGCCGTTTTCATCAGTTACATTTCCAAGAAGTGAATCTACATCAAAATCAGAATCTTCTTCAGGTGCAAAATCTTTCTCAGGTGTAGCTGAAGATACTGTATCTGATTCAAGAACAGGATTATCATCATCTGCTGTAACTGAAAAATCATCTTCCTGAACTGTTTCTTCTGTATTGTCTTCGGTCATGCTAAGACCTTCATCAAATGAAACTGTTTCTTCTGAAGGGGAAGTTTCTGTGTTTTCTTCAGCCGGAGTGTCAGCAGTTTCTGCAGCAGTAAAGCTGTCTTCTGAAGCAGTTTGTGAAACAGTTTCAGTCTGAGCCTGTTCTGAAGAAGTATCCTGAATTGAATCTGTATCATCAAAACCAAATTCGCTTAAATCAATGGTTTCCATTCCTTCGTTTGAAGAAGAATCTGACGCAGTTTCTTCATCTGCTGTATTTTCTTCAGCCGGGCTTTCATCGGAACTTATATCATCAAAGCCGAATTCGCTTAAATCAACATTTTCTGTTCCGTCAGGAGCATCTGAAGCAGCGTTACTTTCTGTGGAAGCAGTATCAAAAGTGTCTGCTGTAAAGCCTGAAGAACCGTCTTCTGTGTTATCATCTGAGTCAAATGAAAGGTCAAGGTTAAAAATGTCATCATCTGAGGATTCTGAAACTGCAGGTTCTGAATTTTCTGAAGAAATATCATCAGAGTTTTCATCATCAGCACTTACGCCGAAGTCTGACATGTCAACATCTTCTGTTTCTGTGCTATCCTGTGGTTCACTTGAATGAGGAGCAATTCCCTGTTCTTCTTTTTCTTTAATTTTGTCTTCATCAGGTCCTGTTTCAAATACTCCGCCTTCGATGAATTCGTCCAGGGAAATTTCTTCTTCTCCGCCGTCTGAGGCAGCATTTTCAGAAACCTCATTTGAGTTGTCTGTAAAGTCAGGGACAGAAGATTCTGTAATTTCAGAAGTTTCCTGAGCTTCCTCTGCGGTGTCCTGTGTAACACCTGTAATTGCAGAGAGTTCTTCTGCTGAAAGGGCAGTGTCATTATTGTCGTAATCTTCTGTAACCGGTTCATCGATTACGTCAAGATCTGAAAAATCAGGTAAGTCTGTATCAAGATTGAAATCGTCAAGATTCTGGTTTGTATCTGCTGTAGAGGAATCTACGGTTTTAGGTGGTGTTTTTACCCAAACGCCGTAACTGTCAAGTTCATTTGTGTCTTTTGAATCGCTCATAATGTCCCCTTCATTAAAAATAAATTTATTTGTTATATTTTCGGCAATAACACCTGATTTCAACAGAACAAAATAAATTTATAATAAGAATATTATAACACCAAGTTTATTCAAAGTCCATCAAGATTTTTTATAAATTCTGCTTACAGAAATTCAAGAATTTGCCGATAAAAATAATATTATGAAAAGGTTTCGATTTTTATCCGCAGCCTGCGCCGGCACAGTTTTTTATGTTTTAGTTTCTTTTTTTGCAGGAAGAGACGGATTACTGGCATATAGACAGCAGCAGGAACAGAAAAGAATTTTAAGTGTAAGGACAGGACAGATTCAGAAAATCAATGATTCCCTCCAGCTTGAATTTACTGCGCTTGAAAAAGATTCAGAAGTAATTGCAGGTCTTGCAAAAAAACTTGGTTATGTTTCTGCAGGTGATAAAATCGTAAAAATCAACGGCCTTTCATTTGATAACGAAAGAATATATGATCCGGGAACTCCAGTTAAGGCAGTTGAACCGGATTATCTTCCGGAATGGGTTGCAAAAGCTCTTGGCGTCAGTGCCTTCTTTGTTGTTTATCTTTATCTTTTAAGCCGTGACATTAAAGCAGGACTTTTCAGACGAAGAAAAGAGAGTGTGTTTATTGGAGGTGTTCCGGTTTATGATTTGCCGCAAGTCTGATTCAGAGTCTGTTCTTATTGCCGCTGATTATATTAGACGCGGTAAAATTGTAATTCTTCCTACTGATACTGTTTATGGTTTTTCCGGAATTGTTGACGGAAGACATTATTCTTATCATACAGCAGAAAAAATCACTGAATTAAAAGGACGTGATGAAAAAAAACATTATATCCAGCTCCTTTCTAAACCTGAAGACGTAAAAAAATATACCAGAGATGTAATTCCTGATGAATTATTTGAAAACTGGCCGGGACCTTTAACAATTATTGTACACACATTTGCAAAAGACGGAAATTTTGCAACTACGGCATTCCGCTGCCCTGGAGACGAATGGCTTAGAAAAGTGATTTCTCAGTGCGGGGCTCCTGTATACTCAACCAGTGTAAATAAAAGCGGTAATCCTCCGCTGAATAATTTAGTAGATATAAAAAAAGAATTCGGGTCTGCTGTTGATTTAATTGTTGATGACGGAGATAAATCTTCCGGGGTTCCGTCAACTATTGTTTCTGTTCTTGAAGACGGCAGTGTTAAACTCATCCGCCAGGGTGCAGTTAAAATAAACTGTGCTGTCTGATTGATTTAGTTTTTAGTCCAGACTGATTTTATTTTGCCTTGTACAGGAGAAGAACTGCTGTCGGGCATAATAAGTGTATTTTTTGTTCCCTTTAAAGTTGATTCTCCGTCCATTTTAAAAATCCATTCTGCAGGCGGAGCTGAAACTGCAGCTTTTAAAGCTGTTTCTCTTGAAAACTCAGGGAAAAATGAAGCATTCGATTTTCCGACCTGTTTTATTTTTATATTTGAATCAGAAATGCTTACCTGGATGTTCATTGTGGCGCCGTTTTTGAAAATTATAAAACCGCGGCCACCCCTTAAAATTACAATTTTGTCTGCGTATGGTTCTCCAGTCCAGTTTCCTGAAAGGTTTTCTATGTTAATCTTTGAAACTGCTTCACTGTCAGAAAAATTCTCACTGTTTTTTAAAGATGTACTTTCGGTATTCTGCTTTAACGGCTGAAGAAGCTCGTCAATTGAATCTCTTGCACCTGTCAGCATTTTGTAATAAGAATCGTAAATCTTTACTGTTGAATAAACTTTACCGTCCTGAAGTCTTTTTGCATTAAATGAACAGTTCCATTTTACGTCCTGTTCGCCGGTGCGTTCTTCTTTAATTTCTGCATAAAAAACGATTTTTGAACGGGGAGTTGAGCTTATGTCCGGGAGTTTACTGGAAACTGAACTTAAATCAGGTCTTTTATCCATTATTGCAAGATTATCGATTGAATTTAACTGGGTATAAAAAAGGTCCTGTGCCATTTTGAGCATGCCGGTGTCAGAAGAAGAAGAAATAACACCGTAATAGTCAAGCTGCAGGGGAGAAGCAAAACTGCAGAAAAGAGAAAGAAAAGAAACTGTCAGAAAGCAAATGAATCTTTTCAAATGGCCGTTCCTTAAAAGCTTAAGGCATTATTTAAGAACTGAGTTTTTAAACTCCCTTCTTAAATCTCTGTTTATATCACGCTCTTTAATTGTTTCCCGTTTATCATACTGTTTTTTACCTTTACAGATCCCTAAGGTCAGTTTTACGCGTCCGTTTTTAAGGTAAAAATCCAGAGGAATGAGCGTATAGCCTTTTTCGTCCACTTTTCTCTGAATCCTTTTGAGTTCTTCTTTATGAACAAGAAGTTTTTTTACTCTGTCAGGATTATGATTAAAAATTGACGAATACTTGTATTCTGAAATGTGAAAATTACGCATCCACAGTTCACCATTTAATATTTCGGCAAAAGAATCAGAAAACGATACATTTCCTTCTTTAACTGATTTTACTTCAGTTCCTTCAAGAACAATGCCGCATTCATAGGATTCTTCTACAAAATAATCGAAACGGGCTTTTTTATTCTGTGCAATAATTTTTACATTTTCAGGCATAACAATAATTATATTAGGAAATATTTTACCTTGCAACCGGACCAAAAAAAAGGTATGTTTTAATTATGGTACGGGATATTTATTCAATTTCATACAAAATGAAAAGAGATTTATACAGCAGAATTTCAACAGTAATTCTATGTTTTTTTATTACTGTTCTTGCAGTTAATGCTGTAATGGGGTTTTTGTGTTATCCAGTCCATACTAAAACTGATTCTATGATGCCGGATATTCCTGATAACAGCGTTGTTCTGGTTTCGCCGCTGTTAAAAAAAGCAGAAAGAGGGCAGATAATCCTGGTTGAAACTGCCCGTAAGGAAAAACTTCCTTTTTTTAAGAAAATCCTGAATTCGACTGTAAGTTTTTTTACAGCAAGACAGTGTTCTCCTTTTGAATCAGGTACTGCTTTAAAACCTTCTTTAAGGCGTGTAATTGGATTTCCTGGAGATGAACTTTATATTTCAAATTATCTTGTCTATGTAAAACCTTCAGGAGAACAGCATTTTTTAACTGAATTTGAACTTACAAAAATTGATTATAATCTGACAGTTGGTGAAACTTCAGCAGGTACGGACCAGAAAATCGGCGCACTGGGGAATATGGAAAAACTGACCTTAAAAGAAGGTGAGTACTTTGTACTTTCAGATAACCGCCTTGAAGGAATTGATTCGAGAATCTGGGGCCCTGTAACAAATAAAAATATCCGCGGACGTGCACTTTTTGTTTATCTCCCTTTTAATAAGGCGCGTTTTTTTTAGTAATCTTTAATTTATGACCTCTTCACTTTATGTTCACATTCCCTTCTGCACTCAAAAATGCGGTTACTGTGATTTTTTCAGTGTTCCCCTTGCATCCGGGGATAATAAATGTGTACCTGACATAAACTTTGTCAAGGCTTTGATTTCAGAAACCGCTTATCATGTACGTAAATACCAGATTGAAAAATGGAACACAATTTACATTGGCGGCGGGACCCCGGGGCTTTTATCTCCTGAACTTCTTTCTGTTCTTGTTGCAGGCTTAAAGTCACTTGTTAAAGACAGTGCGGTTAATGAAATTACTGTTGAACTTAATCCTGACAATGTAACTCATGAACTTTTACTCAGCGCATTGTCTTGCGGCGTTACAAGAATTTCCATGGGAATTCAGGCACTTGATGATAAGGTTTTAAAAGCATGCGGTAGAAAATGTAAGTGTGAAAGCATTTTTTGCGCTCTGGAACTTTTAAAAAAAGAATGGAAAGGCAGGCTCTCAGTTGACTTTATAGCAGGTCTTCCGCTTCAGACGGAAGAGAGTTTTGAAAAGCAGTTTAAGGTGATTTTTGATTATCCTGTTGACCATATTTCTTTATATGCGCTGACACTTGAAGTAAATACACCGCTTTACAGACAGATAACTTCAGGTCAGCTTGAATGGGACAGTGAACTTTCAGATGACTTGTGGCTTATAGGCCGTGAAATCCTTAAAAATAACGGTTTTTATCAGTATGAAGTCAGCAATTTTTCTAAGAAAGGTTTTGAAAGCCTTCATAATCAGACTTACTGGAATCTTGAAAGTTATATCGGCACAGGTCCCGGGGCAAGCGGAACTGTTTATTCTGGACAAACTGTCCGCTGGGATAATAACCGTAATATAGCAGAATATGAGAATTTCTGGCTTAAAAATGCTGAAAATTTAAGTTTAACTGACGAAAGTGTCGACAAAATCAGACATATTGAGATTATTGATAAAAAAACAGAGCAGTTTGAGTATCTTATGATGGGCTTTAGAATGCTCAAAGGCCTTTCTTCTCAAAAATATTATAACCGCTTTAATGAAAGCCTTGAAAAAAGAATCGGGGTAACAGACGGTGTTTTTAATGACTGGAAGAGAAGAGGGCTTGCTGTTTCATATGAAAGCAGCGGTGAAACTTATTATGCACTTAATTACGAGGGACTGCTTCTTTTGAATAGGTTTTTGGAATCGTTATTGTAAATGCAGTTCCTACTCCAAGCTGGGACTTTACGTCAATTTTCCAGCCGTGGGTATCAACAATGTTTTTAACTACAGAAAGTCCGATTCCGTGGCCAGGTTCTGTTCTTGAGTTTGAAGCACGGTAAAAAATATCAAAAATAAACTGAATGTCTTTCTGATTTATTCCGATTCCTGTGTCCTGAACAGTGACTTCGATTTTGTCGTCAGATTCATTTGCTTTGACTGTGATTACTGCCTTTTCTTTTGTGTAGCGCTGGGCATTTGAATAGAGGTTTTCAAGGGCGCGCATTGCAAGTTCACGGTTTAAGAATACCTTTGTTTCAGGATTTATATTGAGTTCTGTTTTTACAATGCGGTTAAAGATTGCTCCTGAATTAACGCAGCTTTCTGCAAATTCTTCAAGTACTGGAAGAACAGGCTGGAGAATAAGGTTGTTTTTCCAGTTTTTGGTTTCAAGCTTTACAAAGTTTATAAGTGAGTTAATCATCACTTCAAGCTGGTTTGTTTTAGTCAAAATGATGTTTATTGATTTATTTATGTCTTCAGGTTCACTTACAATTCCGTCTTCAATTGCTTCAAGATAACCTTTTATTACGGCAACAGGCGTGCGCAGGTCGTGGCTCATTCCCATTATGAAGCGTTTACGCCTTTCATCATCTTCCTGAAGGGCAAGGCGCATTTTATCCAGGTTTACGATAAGCTCGGTGATTTCGTTATTTCCGCGTTTTCTGGTTCGTCTTTCAAGTGACTGTGTTATTTCACCGTCAACAAGCTTTTTTGTTGCGTACTGAAGAAATGAAATGGACTTAGTTATTGTATTTGAAATATGCAGGGTAAAAAGAATGCACACTAATTCAAGTGAGCCTGTGAAGAGAAGAGCTATGAATATAAGTTTGTCTGAGGCGATTCCAAAGCCTGATGCAAGCTGCCGGTTAATCGGTATGGTTGCAAAGGCTATTAATGGAATCAGGACAACCAGCAGAATAAAAATATTTAACTGCTGTTTGATTTTCATCAGTCATTGCCTTTTTCAAAACGGTATCCCATTCCGAATACTGTTTTGATGTATTTTGGCGAAGACGGGTCTGCTTCGATCTTTTTTCTTAAGCGCTGTACGTAAACTGCTACGGCTGTAATGTCGCCGTACTGTGCTTTCCATACATCGTTGTAGATTTTTTCAGGACCGAGAGTTTCTCCTTCGTGCGAAATAAGGAATTCAAGGACTTCATATTCTTTTGTTGAAAGAGGAATCTTTTCAGGGCCTTTTTTAAGTACGCAGCTGTTTAAGAGAACTGTATATGGTCCGAACTCGTATGAAGCTTCTGCTGCAGCGGTTACTTTTGCCTGTCGGCGGATAATTGCTTCTACGCGCGCAAGAAGAACTTTAGGTGAGTAAGGTTTTGTTACAAATTCGTCTGCACCGTTTTCAAGTCCGTTAATGATGTCTTCATCTGCATCCCGGGCAGATACAATGATTACCGGAAGCGAAGCATTGTATTCTTTTCTGAATTTTGTAAGAAAGTCAAAGCCGCTCATTCCAGGAAGGTTAAGGTCAAGGATAATGAGATCCGGCATTGTTTTATCAAGATAATTAAGGGCTTCTTCTGCAGTGCCTACGGCTTCAACCTGCATTCCTGATTTTGTCAGATACATAGATGCCAGTTCAGCCATTTCTGGTACATCTTCAATAACAAGAATTTTTGAGTTCATTTTTCTAATTTCCTTATATCTATAAATTATCATAGATACTGAAAAATGCAACATTTTTTATAACAGTATGTTAAATATTTTACTGTTTTTATTAAAAAATGTTATAAAATATAGAAAAGCAGGGTAACAAATTTAAATTTATACTTGACGATAAGGAAATATAAAGAGAAAATGGAATATATATGATTTCAGTTACTCGGTTGGATGGGAAGAGATACTGGATTAATCCTCACATGATAGAGAGTATGGAGAAAACTCCGGATCTTACTATTACCTTTCTTTCCGGTAAAAAAGTTGTCGTTAAAGATGAACCTGAAGAGCTCATAGAGCGCATCGTTTCATACAGGCGGCGGCTGGAAATCACAAAACAGGAATTATAGTATTCCCTGAATATAAACGATAAAAAGCCGGGTGGTATCAGGAGGAAGCTTTTTATGGATATTGCGTCAATTATCGCCGTAGTTGGTGGTGCAGCCGTAATCGTACTTGGTGTTGTTACATCAGGTGGTTCCATGGGCGGTATTATTGATATTCCGTCTGTATTCGTAACTGTAGGCGGTTCTCTCTTTTCTCTTTTCTTTGTTGCTCCCCTTAAACAGGTTCTTGGAATGTTCGGTATCTTGGGACGTGTATTTAAAACTTATTCTTATGGTGAAAAAACTTTAATCCAGAATATGGTTCAGCTTTCTGAAAAGGCCCGCCGTGAAGGTATCCTTGCCCTTGAAGAAGGTCTTGATGATCTTGATGATCCTTTCATGAAGTCAGGGCTGCGCATGGTAGTCGACGGTACTGACGGTAACGTAATCCGCGCAATCCTTGAAAACGAAATGAATCAGATGGAAGCACGCCATATGGCAGGTATCAATCTTGTTAACCAGTGGGCCGGTTTCGGTCCTGGTTTCGGTATGATGGGTACTGTAATTGGTCTTATCGGTATGCTTCGTAACCTCGAAGATAAATCTTCCCTCGGTCCTAACATGGCCGTTGCTTTGATTACAACACTTTATGGTTCTATGCTTGCAAACTGGTTCTTCGGACCAATGGCACAGAAACTTATTGCACAGAACAGTGCTGAAATGGCTGCAAGGGAAATGGTTCTTGAAGGCGTTCTTTCAATTCAGGCCGGAGATAACCCTCGTATTCTTGCAATGAAACTTTTAACTTATCTGGATCCTAAAACCCGCAAGGTTATTGAGGCTGATGTACTTAAGGATTAGGTTGTAAATAATGGCTAAGAAAGAGAAAAAGGCACCGGAGAAACCGTCAACCGCGTGGCAGGGCACCTATGGTGACATGATCACCCTCATGCTCTGCTTCTTCGTAATGTTGTACGATCCTTCCGAAGTTGATACAACAACTTTGTCTCAGATTCAGGCTTCTCTTGCAATACAGCAGGATTCAATGGAGAATCCTACTACAACCGGTGGTATGTCTCTGACTGCCGGCCGTCTTGCTGATCTTGGAAATACAATCAACAGTATGCCTTCCGTAGAAAAAGGAAAGTCTTTAGGACTTGCAAAAAAGAAGGCAATTTCCCTTTTTGCCCCTGAAATTCATTCTGCAAAAATTACGATTTCCTCAGATGAAAGGGGACTTGTAATTACCCTGGCTTCTGATTTCTTTTTTGAAGAGGGAAGTGCTGAAATTAATATTGATGAAGTACGCGAAAGCCTGTTAAAGCTTTCAAGATTCTTTCAGGAAAAAGAAATTTCAGGACGCCGTTTCAGAATTGAGGGTCATACTGACAACAATCCTGTAAAAGGTGATAAATATCCGTCTAACTGGGAGTTATCTGCTGCCCGCGCACTTAATACGCTTCATTTTCTTGCTGATTTTGGAGTTGATGAAAAGCGTTTTTCAATTGCAGGATATGCTGATACACGCCCGGTCTGGTCAAATGATTCGCGGGAGGGGCAGGCCGGTAACAGGCGTGTTGATATAGTAATACTTGATGAGGGACATTTTTAATCAATTTTTTTAAGTTATGGTTAAAATATTCCGAAAATATATCGTAGGAGAATAATAGTATGGCAGACGATAACGATTTGGATCTTAATGATGACGCTGGTGGAGAAGATTTATCAGCTTCCTCTTCAAAAAAGAGTAAGGGACTGGGCGGAATTCTTCCGGTTCTCCTTAAATGGATTGCAATCGGCCTTGCCGCAGTTATCCTTATTGTAACTGTTGTTGTTATTACAATGAAAATTGTAGGTGGCAGTCAGTCTCAGACCCAGTCGCTTCCAATTGCAGAAGAATATGCAACAACTAAAGAAATTTTAGACTGGTACAGTTCGCTCGGTTCAATCAGAACCAAGACAAGTGATGTAAATCCTTCTTCAGTAATCGTAGAAGTAGTTCTCGGTTATAAAAAAGATGATAAGGCTACATCAACAGAAATTACACAGCGTACTGTTGAATTAAAAGACTTTTTGAGGCGTTATTTTACTCAGAAATCTTCTGAAGAATTAAAGCCTCAGAATGAAGAAGGACTTAGAATTGAAATCCGTAATGCAATTAACGATTCAATTTTGAGTGCTTCAAAAATTAAAGATGTTCGTTTTATGCAGCTGGATGTTATCCAGCAGTAATTAAACGTAATATAAGGTGGAATAGACATGAACGAAGTTCTGTCACAAGACGAGATTGACCAGCTCTTACAGGCCATCAGTTCCGGTGATACTGAAAGTACTGACTTTAAACCGGTAAATGATACCCGTAAGATTAAAATTTATGATTTTAAGCGTCCGGATAAATTCTCTAAGGAACAGATCCGTACGGTTTCAATCATGCATGAAACTTTTGCCCGTCTTACAACTACATCTCTTTCGGCTCAGCTTCGTTCTCTTGTTCATGTTCATGTTGCTTCTGTAGACCAGCTGACATATGAGGAATTTATCAGGTCTATTCCTACACCGACAACGCTTGCCGTAATTAATATGGATCCGTTGAAGGGAAATGCAGTTCTTGAAATTGACCCGGCTATTACTTTCAGTATGATTGACCGCCTTTTCGGTGGTACAGGTCAGGGTGCTAAAGTAAGCCGCGATTTAACTGATATTGAACAGTCCGTAATGGAAGGAATTATCGTACGTATCCTTGCAAATATGCGTGAAGCCTGGACCCAGGTAATCGATTTGAGGCCTCGTCTTGGTCAGATTGAAACTAATCCGCAGTTTGCACAGATTGTACCGCCTTCAGAAATGGTTGTTCTTGTAACTCTTGAAACAAAGGTCGGTGAAGAAGAAGGAATGATGAACTTCTGTATTCCTTACCTCACTATCGAACCTATTATTTCTAAACTTTCTTCTCAGTTCTGGTTCAGTTCTGTACGACGCAGTTCAACAACACAGTATCTGGGAACCTTAAAAGAAAAACTTTCAGACGTAGACATGGATGTCGTTGCAGAAATCGGCACGATTAACATGCCTATCCGTGATGTGCTTGCCTTAAGACAGGGCGATGTTGTTCGTCTTTCAAGTGTAAGGGTAGGAGATCCGCTGACACTGAGCGTAGGAAATAAGAAAAAGTTCTACTGCCAGCCGGGTGTTGTCGGAAAGAAAATGGCCGTTCAGGTAATCGGTAAGATTGATGAAGGCGAAGATGAAGATTTGGAAGACTTATCCGTAGAAGGAGATGAATCATATGAGTGATGGTGCTATTTCACAGGACGAAATTGACGCATTATTGTCTGGTGTAGACATGGGCGGAATTGCCAGCGGTTCTTCCGGCGGCAGCGTAAATATTGATACCGCAGTCCTGGAAAAATTTGCTGATGATATCAAGGATGAGCTTAAAACAAAGCTTAATTCCATGACAGGAAGCGAATTCAGTATCGGAACCCCGAAGGTTGAAACATTAGAGAGAGATCAGCTGCTTGCAAAACTTCCGGAAATGGTAGTTGCAGTAATGGCAGACTATTCTACTGCTCTTAAAGGTGATCATCTTTTCATCCTTTCTCCGGAATTTGCTCAGAAACTTACAGGACTTATCAATAAGGAAGAGTCCGCAGAACTTGATGATATGGCTCTTTCTGTAATTTCTGAAGTTGTATCAAATCATACAGGGACTGAAGTTCAGGAACTCAGTAAAGACGGAAAATTACCGGGCCTTGCTGCAAATCCTCCTGAAGCGGTTCATGTTCCGAAGGCTATGGTACGCATTCCTCAGAGCAGTTTTGTTCTGTTTACTTTTGAATATACACTTGACGGCCAGACATACACTCTCTGGGAAGCAGTTTCCGGTGATGTTGCTACAGGCATGTCTAATTCCCTGGGCGGCGGTGCGGCTGCTCCTGCAGGCGGAGCCCTCAATGCAAGTGACCTTGGAAACCTTATGGGAGGTGCTCAGCCTCAGATGGGCGGAGCAATGAACATGGGTGGCGGAATGAACATGGGCGGCGGAATGAACATGGGCGGTATGGCTATGGGCGGAATGCCGATGGGCGGTGGTATGCCTATGGGTGGCGGAATGCCGATGGGCGGCCAGGTTATGGGAATGAACACTCCTAATGTTCAGTCAATTCAGTATCCGAACCTGATGGGCGGTGCAGGAACAGGCGAACAGGGAAATATCGGTCTTATCATGGACGTATTCATGGAAATGACCGTAGAGCTCGGACGTACTAAAAAACAGATTAAGGAAATCCTTGGTATGGGTGAAGGTACAATCATTGAGCTTGATAAACTTGCCGGTGAACCGGTTGATATTCTTGTAAACCATAAACCGATTGCCAAAGGTGAAGTCGTAGTCATCGATGAAAACTTCGGTGTTCGTGTTACAGAAATTCTCTCTCCAATGGAAAGAGTTTCAGACTTACACTAAAAAATATAAAACGGCTGTCTTTAATTTCTTCAACAGTAAGTTCTTTACTGTTTGATGTAAGATTTAAGGCAGTCTTTTTTGTTTTCTGCTTTTGCAGGGGATAGCATGGCAGAATAATTAACGGGTGGGATTATGAAAATTAAATCAATTGCAGTGTTATTGTGCCTTTTCTGTCTTTCAGGAATAGTTATGGCACAGTCTTCTGATGAATCTGCTGTCAGGCAGGAAACTCAGTTCAGTATAAATACAGATCCTTCTAAGATTCAGCTCAATGCTCCCTCAACTCCAAATCAGCAGCCTCAGATTAAGGCGCCTTCGACATTCGGCCTTTTTGTACGTATGTTTTTTATGCTTGCCGTTGTAGCAGGAATCGCATACGTCGTATTTTATTTTTTAAAAAAATCAACAAAAATCAGTAATGACAGTGATCCTTTTTTGCGCAGGGTAAGTCAGATAACCTTAAGTCCCGGTAAATCAGTTCAGGTAATTACTCTGCAGGATAATGCATACTTAATAGGTGTGAGTGATCAGAATATCAGCCTTCTCGGGCAGGTAGAAGATAAAGAACTTGTAAATGCGATGAACCTTTATTCTGATAAATCCCAGAAAGTATCAAAACCGCGTTCGTTCCGTGAAATTCTTGATATTTTTATGCCGGGCTCAAGTTCTGAAAAAGAAGAAAACATTTACGGACAGTCTCCTGTAAGTCCTGCCGATGCAATAAAAAGACAGCGTGAAAGACTAAACTCTGATACTGCTGCACAGGAAGGCGGTGAACAGTAATGATTAAAACCGCATTAAATAAAATAAAAAGTAAGTTTTTCTTAAAAGTAACAGCTGCAGTTTTGACTGCTTTCATCCTGGTTTTTCCTGTGTCTTCCCAGAGTTCACAGAACAGAAATTTTCCGTCCGGTTCAATTCAGGGGACAACTCAGATGAACGGGGCGGTCAGAAATCTTAATATTCCAAATGTAGATATCAGTATTACTCAGCCGCAGACAGGAAAACAGATGGCTTTCAGCCTTCAGCTTCTTTTGATGCTTACACTGCTTTCCCTTGCACCGAGTATTCTTATCCTTATGACCTGTTTTTTAAGGTTTTCAATTGTCCTTGATTTTATAAAAAGGGCACTTTCCCTTCAGCAGGTTCCACCGACATCTGTTTTAAACGGTATTGCTTTATTTATGACATTATTCGTCATGTTTCCTGTTTTCAGGACAATCTATTCAAATTCTTTTAAGCCTTTAAGTGACGGTAAAGTAGGAATTGAAACTGCCTGGACTGAAGCAGAAAAGCCGATGAAGACTTTTATGTATTCTCAGATGCTTAATGATACTTCATATATCCAAACTTTCATGGGAATGGCGCATCTTGATACACCTCAAACTCTTGATGATGTTCCGATGTATGTAATGGTGCCTGCCTATATTCTTCATGAACTTACTGTTGCTTTTAAAATCGGTATTATTCTTTATATTCCGTTTATTGTAATCGATATGGTTGTTGCCAGTATCCTTATGAGTATGGGTATGATGATGCTTCCGCCGGTTCAGATTTCCATGCCGTTTAAACTTATGCTCTTTGTTCTTGTTGACGGCTGGGGACTTTTGACAAGTCAGCTTTTTGCTTCAGTCATTCATTAAAGGTCAAGGGGGAAATAAAAAAATGAGTATTGGCTATTTAGTTTCCCTCATGAGGGGAGCAGTTTTTCAGGTTCTTCTTATGACTTCTCCTGTACTTGGAGCAGCCCTTATTGTCGGTCTTATTGTTGCAATTTTTCAGGCAACAACTTCAATTCAGGAACAGACTCTTACTTTTCTGCCCAAACTGATTGTGATTTTAATCATGCTGGCTCTTTTAGGGGCCTGGCTTTTTGCAAGTTTAAGGGGATATACATTAAATCTTTTTAATAATATTCCAAACCTTGCCTGAGGTAAAACGAAAAAATGCTTGAACGGATTGTTCAGAACGCACCTTTTTTTCTCTTAGTCTGCGGACGCTGTTTTGCCCTGATTATGACGCTGCCTCTTTTTTCCATGAGGACAATCTCAAGAAGGGTGAAACTTACCTTAACTTTTTATCTTGCCTATATAATTCTTCCTCACATAAGCCTTGATACCTATATGCCGTACATATCTTCTGACGGTTCTTTTTCACTTGATTATATTCTTGTCCTCGGCGGTGAGGTTTTTATTGGAATAATAACCGGTTTTTTTGTAAACATTATTTTTACGGCTTTCAGCGCTGCAGGACAGTTTTTTGCTTTTCAGATGGGCTTTTCTGCGTCAGAAGTTTATGATGCATTAAGTCAGGTTGAAAATCCGCTTATGGGACAGTTTTTCAACCTTATTGCAATGCTTCTTTTTCTGCAGAATCAGTGGGGACAGCGTCTGTTTGGCGGCGCCCTCGTTTCAAGTTTTCAGACAATGAATGCCTTAAAGATTGTTGCGGCGGCAGGACAGGATAAAATCGTAACTTTTATGCTTGCAGGCCTTACAAAACTTTTTGCTGATGCTTTCATTATAGCGCTTCCTATTATGGGAACTCTTCTTCTGGTTTCAATTACAACCGGTATTCTTGGAAAGGCAGCTCCTCAGATGAACCTTCTTTCTGAAGGTTTCCCGATAATGATTCTACTTACATTTTTTATAATTACAAACCTCATGGGAGTTTTATGTAATTTCTTTATTGCTTCCTTCGGTTCGGGCTTTACTCTGCTTGAAAGTCTGTTTGCTTTTTTCAGGGGAGGTCAGTAAATGAGTTTTGAAGATATTGACCTTCAGTGGTTTGCCGCAGAAGATGAAGGCCGTACAGAAGAACCGTCGGAGATAAAACTTCAGCGTGCCCGTGAAGAAGGTCGTGTTGCAAAATCCCAGGAATTAAACAGCGCGCTTGTAATGCTTGTCTGTGTAATTTCTTTAATAATCTGTGCTCCTTTTTATTTAAGATGGTGCGAACAGATTTTAATTTATTATTTTTCAAGGACTGCTTCTGCTGATTTTACTCAGAAACAGTTTTTTGTATTTTTTATAGTCAATATGCTTAAAATGGTGCTTCCGCCTGCAATTGCAGGAAGTGTTGCTGCGTTTTTAGGTAATATCATTCAGAACCGCGGATTTATATTTTCAACTAAACCTATTGAACCAAAATTCCAGAATATTGTTCCTAAAATCGGACAGTATCTTAAAAAGACTGTATTTTCGATGGAAGGCGGATTTAATGTAATTAAACAGCTTTTTAAGGTTTTTGCCATTGTCCTTACGGCCTATGTTGTAATTAAAAATAATCTTGAAGATCTGCTTGCTTTAATAAATACAGGTTCTGTAAGACTTGCTGCGGGAAAAATTGCAGGACTGGGTGCAATAATACTTGCAGCGAGTGCCATCATTTTTCTTGCAATTTCTATTCCTGACTATTTTGTTCAAAGATATCAGTTCCGTGAAAGCATGAAAATGACAAAACAGGAAGTTAAAACTGAATTCAAGGAACAGGAAGGAGACCCTGAGGTAAAAGGTAAGCTCCAGCAGGCACAGAGGGAGCTTTTAAGGCAGAATCTGCCTAAGGCAGTAGCAGAAAGTGATGTAGTAATTACAAACCCGACGCATTATTCAGTCGCTTTAAAATATGATTCTGATAAAACTGACAGGCCTGTTGTAAATGCAAAAGGTGAAGGAATAACTGCTAAAAGAATCAGGGATCTTGCTGATGAAAACGGAATTCCGCGTATAGAAAATGTTCCTTTGGCGCGTGGTCTCTATTCAAATGTTAAACTTGGTGATATAATACCTGATGAGTATATGTCTGTTATTGCAACGGTTTATGCTCAGATCTGGAATTTAGATAAAATCAAAAGGTAAGTCAATCAGGGTGGGGAATGGCTGATCGTATTACTGATTTTTTAAAAAAGTCAAACGTCTCTAATCATTTTGTTGCGCTCGCAGTGGTACTTGTTGTACTGATGCTCCTCATACCTGTATCTGGTCCTTTTCTTGATTTTTTGATGATTACAAATGTTGCCATTTCCCTTGTAATCCTGCTGGTTGTACTCTATACGCCTAAAGGTTCAAAGATTACGGCATTTCCCCGTGTCATACTTTTTACAACTATTTATGGTGTAGCTTTAAACATATGTTCCACAAGATTTATTCTGACGAACGGACATGTCGGCTTTGACAGTTTTAAGGGTGCAATGATTAAGTCTTTTGCTAATATAGTATCCGGCGGAGAAGTGGCCGTTGGTTTTATTATATTTATAATTCTTATCATTTTTCAGGTAGTTGTCGTTACAAAAGGTGCAGGACGTATTTCTGAAGTAGCAGCCAGGTTTGCACTTGATTCAATGAACAGCAAGATGTTTGCTGTTGATTCAGAACTTCAGTCCGGTTTTATTACGGATGAACAGGCGAGACAGAAAAAAAATGATATTCAGAAAGAAAGTGATTTTTATTCAGCAATGGATGGTGCTTCCAAATTCGTAAGCGGCAACGTAAAAGCCGGAATTGCCATAACTGCCATTAATCTTGTCGGTGGAATTATATGGGCAATGTACAAATACGGAATGAGGTGGGCTGATGCAATTCAGACGTTTCCTCAGCTTACGATAGGAGACGGTCTTTTAAGTCAGCTTCCGTCTGTTTTAATATCTGTTGCAACAGGTATTCTCGTTGCAGGAAGCGGTTCTGAAGAAGTATTCGGTGAGGAAATTAAAAAGCAGTTTAATCCTTCCGGAAATGTTTTTATTATTGCTGGTTCAGTTCTTTGTTTAATGGGAATTTGTTTTCATACAACCGCAATGCTTATTATTCTGCTACTGGGAATCGGCGTTTCGCTTATTTTTATAGGCTATCACCATATTAAAAATCAGGACAAAGCTGCACGTCTTAAACTTGAAGCAGAAAATGCTGCAAAGGCAGGAAAACAGACCGGCCAGAATCCTTCTGAAGTAAGTCCTGTTGTTCCACTGGATGCATTGAGCCTTGAACTTGGTGTTGCTCTCCTTGATCTTGTAGATCAGAAAAAAGGTGCTGAACTTCTTGCAAGAATTAAACGTATGCGTACTGAAGCAGCAATCGATATGGGGCTTGTAATTCCAAATATCCGCATTCAGGACAACCTTACTCTTGATCCCACCGAATACAGCTTTAAAATCCGTGGCATTGAAGCGGGAAGGGCTAAACTTAAAATAGGTTATTACATGTGTATGGATACAGGACTTGTACGTGAACCTCTTAACGGAGAAGCAACAAGGGATCCTGCATTTGGTGTTCCTGCAATCTGGGTTCCTGAAAGTGACAGGGCTCTTGCCGAAAAGAACGGTTATTCGGTAGTTGATACACCTACAATCATTGCAACACACATGACAGAAATCATTCACTCTCATGCGTCAGAAATAATTACAAGACAGGAAGTAAGTGCAATTATCGAAAAAATTAAAGAATCTAATCCTGTTGTTGTTGATGAAGTCCTCAATAAATGTAAATACACTTATGGTGACATAGAAAAAGTTTTCCAGGGACTTTTACGCGAAAGAGTTTCTATCCGTAATATTGTTGCAATCCTTGAATGCCTTGCAAATTATGAAAACTATAAGTCAGTAAGCTGGCTTTTAATTGAAAAAGTAAGGGAAGCACTGGGTAAACAGATTTGTCTTCAGTATATTGACGATAACGATCCTGATAAAAAACTCACTGTAGTAAGGTTAAGTCAGGAATGGGCTGAAAAAATAAATTCAAATATAAGTGAATCTAAAGACGGTTCTGTACCTGTAATCGCTTTTGATCCGGCTGACCAGCGGAAATGGTATTCAAGCATTAATTCTGTAATTCCTCAGCTGATTGAAAGAAATATCCGTCCGGTTATTCTCTGTCCGACTCCGGAAATCAGAATCCTTGTTTACAATTCAATTGAGAGGGAACTTCCTGGTACAGTCTGTCTTTCTATCAACGAAGTAGTTGCTGCCGGACGCAGTATTAATCTTGAAATAATAGGAGATATAAACTTAAGTGAATAGCAGTGATTACGGACAGCAGAAATTTACTCTTACCGGCAAAACTCTTGATGAAATCCGTGAACAGTTGTGGAACATGCACCGCGATAATTACAGAATAATAGATCATCAGACCATTCTTGAAGGAGGTGTCTTCGGACTCTTTCAGAAATCGAGAGTAAAAGTCGATTATGTTTTGAGGGAAAGACAGAAGACTGTTTCCGACGATTTTACAAGTACAAAAGAAAAACTTCTTGAAAACGGCGGAATTGACATGTCAAAAATCCAGGTTAAGCAGAATTCCGAAATTTACAATATGCTTAACCAGATTAACAGTAAAATTTCTGAAATGCAGGATTCAACTTCAAGCAATGTTCATCCTTCGATTACTAGAATTGAAAAACTGCTTGATAAAAATGAATTCACACATTCATATATAAGTCAGATTTCAAACAGAATCAGAAATGAGTTTCCGCTTGAGCAGCTTGATGACTATGGTTTTCTTAAGGCAAAAGTTGTTGAGTGGATTGCACAGTCAATTAAAATTGAACCGGTAATTTACAGAAGCCTTCCTCATATTATTGTTCTTGTGGGACCGACAGGACGCGGTAAAACTACAACTATTTCAAAACTGGCTGCAAAACCGATTGTAGAAGCTAAGATGAAGGGGGAGGCAATTCCTAATGTTCGTCTTATTACGATCGACAGGACAAGGGTTGGTGCAGAAGAGCAGTTAAACAGATTCGGTCAGCTGATGGGGGTAAGAGTCGATAAAGCTGAATCAGCAAAGGATTTGAATCTTATTATAAATGAATGTAAGGACACTGCAGATTATATCTTTATTGATACTTCAGGATATGGTCCTAATGATTATGAAAAGATTGCAAAAATGCGCGGAATCCTCAATGTGCCGGGAGCAGCACTGGATACATATCTTGTACTTGAGGCTTCTTCTAAAGCAAGTGACCTTATAAAGGCAATTGAGTCATTCGGTATATTTAATTTTAACTCAGTAATTATTTCAAAATGCGACGAAACTTCTTCTTACGGAAATGTTTTGAGTGTTCTGCATGAGACAAATAAAAGTATATCATACATTACAACCGGTCAGAACGTTCCTAAGGATATAAAAAGACCGTCCGTAAAAGACTTTTTGTTCAAACTTATTGATTTTGATATAGATAAAAATCACATAGAAGATATGTTTCCGGAGGATAACTAATTATGGAAGATCAGGCAGAAGAATTGAGGGAACTGATGGGTAAACCGTCTGAAAGTTCTTATGAGAAGAGCGAATCAGCTGATACCTCACATAAAACAAGAATCATTGCCATTACCAGCGGAAAGGGCGGTGTTGGAAAAACAAATATGGCTGTAAATATGGCCATTGCCTATGCCCAGCTCGGAAAGAAAGTTATCCTTATTGACGGTGACCTTGGTATGGCAAACGTTAACGTTCTTCTTAACATTGTGCCTCAGTTTAATCTCATGCAGGTAATCAATAAACAGAAAACCATGTCTGAGATCATTCTTGATACTGAAGTAGGCATTAAGTTTATTGCAGGGGCGAACGGTTTTTCTAAAATCGCAAATCTTTCTGTTGATGAACTTGATTATTTTGCAGAACAGTTTGCCCAGCTCGGTAATGCAGACATTATCATTATTGATACTGGTGCCGGAATTGCAGACAACGTACTCAGGTTTGTAGCTTCTGCTGATGAGGTTTATGTTGTAACAACCCCTGAACCTACAGCAATTACTGACGCTTACGGTATGATTAAAATTATCACTACAGAACTCGGCGACAAGAATATTAACATCAAGCTTCTTGTAAACCGTGTTCACAGTGCCGAAGAGGGGAAAAAGATTTCTGACCGTATCATTACTATTGTAGGTCAGTTCCTGAATTACAAGGTTGATTATATCGGATTCGTTTATGATGATTCAGTTGTAAGTGCTTCTGTAATCCGTCAGAAACCTTTTATGGTTGTCAATCCGACATCAAAACCTGCACAGTGCATTAAGCACATTGTAGGAAGAATCGAAAAAACTGATCTTGGTTCAAGCGAAGGTGTTTCGACCTTCCTCAAGAAGTTTCTTCGTAAAAAGTAGTTTTTACAGGTAATAATCCCTGTGAAAGTATGTGTTTTTTAATAAAAACTTGACCATAGAGGATTTTTGCCTTAATCTTTTAATATAGGGAGGAAGAATTGATGAATGTTAAATTGATCGGCGGAGCCGCCGGTTCAGGTTTTGCATTGTCATTTCTTACGGGGATATTTTCAAAAAATAGTTTTGGGAGCATCATTCTCAAATCTTTTATTTTTGCTCTTATCTTCGCAGTCCTTGCGGTACTGATTTCCTTCCTTTTTGACAAATTTTTAGCAGATTCTTCTGGACCATCAGCTTCAACCGGGGCTTCTTTTAATCAGAATAAAACCGGTGGAAATGTTGATATTGTCATTTCGGATGATAATCTTGATGATGATGATTCAGGTCCTAAGTTTTATGTTGAAAATAACAGGCAGACACTTGCAGGCGAACGGACTGAAGAAAAACAGGAACAAACCAGTCCGGTAAAACCTGAGCCGGCCGTAACTCAGACAGAACAAATGGAAGATAAGCCTGTCACGCCTGAAAAGGTTCAGGATGATTCTTCTGCTGAGCCGTCCGAGTCATCTGAAGCCTCATTTGTTTCTGCTCCGCTTCAGGCTGTTGCAGGTGCTGAAAAAGAGGAAACTTCTGCTCCTTCGATAGCCCGTGATGTTCCTGCAAATGCAGGGGACGGTGCGAATAAGGTCAATTCATACGCAGACGGAACTAATATCGATAATATCGATGCTCTTCCTGATATCGGTGAATTGAACGAGAGCGGGAAAAATGAAAGTGTTAATGATATAATTAATGACAGCGATTTTGCTACAAAAGGAAGTTCTGCTTCAGGAGGTTCAACATTTCCGAATGGAACAGAAGCCAGTGCAGCAAATGCCGATGTAATGGCGCAGGCTATCAGAACATTATTAAAAAAAGATGATTAGTTAAAGAGAGAAAGGGTATCATATGGATGTTGAACAGACTCAGGTAGTTAACGACGCAGAAGAAGATAAACTCTGGCTTGAGTTTAAAAAAACAAAGTCTCCTCAGTTAAGGGATAAACTTATCAGGCAGTACATGCCGCTTGTTAAATACGTAGCGGGTAAAGTGTCTGTAGGTCTTCCTGCAAGCATGGAATTTGACGATCTTGTCGGCTTTGGACAGTTCGGTCTTCTTGATGCCATCAATAAATACGACCCTGAAAAAGGTGTAAAATTCAAGACATATGCAGTAACCCGTATCCGCGGTGCAATTTTTGATGAAATGCGCCAGTTAGACTGGGTACCGCGTTCAGTAAGACAGAAGTCACGGGAAATAGAAGATACGATTTCAGAACTTGAATCACGTCTGGGCCGTACCGCTTCAGATGCAGAGATTGCAAAACAGATGAACCTTTCTGAAGAAGAATATCATCAGACGATTATGAAGGTTAGTGCATCAAGCATAATTTCTCTTAATGATGTCTGGTCTTCAGGTGATGATTCAGATCATATTTCCATCGGCGATACAATTGAGTCTCCTTCAAGTTTAAATCCTGATGTTCAGGTAGAAAGGGAGGAAATCCGTAAAGTTATCATTCAGGCAATTAATGAGCTTCCTGAAAAAGAAAAAATGGTAATCGTTCTTTACTACCATGAAGATCTTACCTTTAAGGAAATCGGACAGGTACTTGAAGTAAGTGAATCAAGAATTTCTCAGCTTCATACAAAAGCAAATTTAAGGCTGAGAGCAAAACTTACAAATTTCAAAAAAGGAATCATGTAATAAAAAATGGTAACGCTTGAACAGATCAGAGAGGACATGATTGAACTCCAGAAGGCTGATCAAAGCCTCAGAAGTGTAGAAGTTAATGCTGATACGCTTGATGAAGCTCTCGCAGATGCCGCTGTTCAGCTTAATACCCGTGTTGTAAATCTTGAATACGAAGTAAAAGAAAAGGGATTTGAAGGTTTTTTCGGAATAGCAAAAAAGCCGTGGACAATAATCGTTTACCAGAATGCCGAGACTGCCGCTAAAATTGCAAAAGAAAAGGAAATGCAGCTTAACGGTGGAGTTGATATCGGTGAAACTGAAGAGCGCATGGATAAAGACGGCGAATTTTTCATTCATCATTTTGGAACAGAAATCCATATTAAAGTTAATCTTCCAGTCGGCGAAGGAAAGCCTGTTAATGCTGATGATATTATCAATGAACTCAGGCGTCCTGATACTAAAGATTTCGATGAACAGAAAGTTATTCACTATGCAGAAGCAGGTACAGGCGGAGTTTATGAACAGATCGGTAATTACACCCGTAATCCTGCAAATGACGCAATTTTTGTTGTAGATATTACTAAGGATGAACTTAAAGCTACCTGTACAATTAATGCGCCCGGACTTGGCGGCGCTGATGTCAGTCATGATCAGATTGTAACAGCCCTTAAGGGGCAGGGAGTCGTTGCAGGTATTTCAGATGAAAAAATTGAAGAACTTGTCGACAGACCTCAGTTTAATATTCCTGTTGTAGTTGCAGAAGCCGTTCTGCCTGTAGACGGCCGAGACGCTTATATCGCCTATAATTTTGAGACTGACCGTTCTAAAATCCGTGCAAAAGAGGCAGCAAACGGACAGATTAACTTTAAGGAACTCAACCTTGTTCAGAATGTTGTTCAGGGACAGCCTCTTGCACAGAAAATGCTTCCTGAACGCGGAAAAGCAGGAAAAACACTTTACGGCCGTTATCTTGAAGCTAAAAACGGAAAAGATATCAATCTTCCGCTCGGAAAAAATGTTACCGTTGACTCAGACGGAAGAACAATACTTGCTGCATGCAACGGTCAGGTTCTTTTGATTAATGATAAAATTAATGTAGAACCGGTAATGGAAGTAGACGGAGTAAACATCAAGTCCGGAAATATCACCTTCCTTGGAACAGTCGTTGTTAACGGTAACGTTGAAGACGGATATGACATCAAGGCAAGCGGCAATATTGAAGTTAACGGTGCAGTAGGTGCCTGTCATCTTGAAAGTGACGGTGACATTATTGTAAGTCAGGGTATTGTAGGCCGTGACGAATGTGAAATCATCTGCGGCGGTTCTCTGTGGGCTAAGTTCATTCAGAACTCAAAGGTAAAAGTTGAAGAAAACATTATCGTAAACGATTCAATAATGAATTCTGAAGTTTCAGCCCAGCACAGAATTATTCTTCAGGGAAAACGAGCTCAGATTACTGGTGGTCATCTGTTTGCTACGGAAACTGTTCTTGCAAAAAATATCGGTTCTGCCGGCGGTGGTACTGAAACTGTCATCGAAGTTGGAGTTGATCCACGAGCCAAGCACAGACTTGCAGAACTTATTGGAATGCAGCAGAACAACCTCAAGGAACTTGAAGAACTCGACCTTAACATTCAGACACTCGAAAATCAGAAGAAAATACGAAAAGTTCTTCCGAAAGATAAAGAAGAAAACCTTAAAAAATTCACCATGCGTAAAAATGAAATCAAAAATGAAAATGATGAATTTAATAAGGAAATCGAATCTATTCAGGCACACCTCAGGGAACTTAAGAATTCCGGTAAGGTTTATGCCCAGGGAACTGTTTATGCAGGAGTTAAAATCTTCGTCCGTGATGAAAAGGATGAAGTTCGTGCAGATGTAAAGAGTGTAACTTTCTACTACGAAGAAGGATTCGTACGCCGCGGAAAGTTCGAACAGCCTGAGTTTGATGATGTAAAGGGTCCTGATGGCTATTCAACCAATTGATTTATCAACAATGTATTCTCAGATGAATAATGTTGCCAAAAATGTTGCCCATCAGCAGCAGGGTGTACAGCTTGCACAGGCAATGCAGGAAACATCTGTAATTCAGCAGAATAAAGAACTTTCTTCACAGGTTCATAAAGCTGCAGATAACCAAACAGAAACTAATCAGGTAAAAGCTGATCAGGGCGGAAGTTCCGGCGGCCAGAGTGCAGGCGGAAATAAAAAGAATAATGAAGAAGAAAAGGAAACACCTTCTGTTACAGAAATCAGGGAATCTTATCTTGGACAGCACATTGATATTTCGGGGTAGGTTATGATAGGAATTGCTGTTCTTGCTTTATTTTTGATTACATTAAATCTTTTATTCTGGCTGATTTTTCTCAACAGGTTTAAAAAACTCTTTTCAACGGCAGACATAATTAATCAGGCCCGTCTTGAAATGAAGGCAATGATTGATGATGTAAACAGGATTACTTCAAGAAATATTGACATAATCGAAGAAAAAATCCGCAAGTTAAAAAGTGCTTCTGCAGAGGCAGAAAGAAAAATTACTCTGGCACAGACAGAGCTTGAAAAAAAAGCCTCGTTAAGCGAATACAGAAATATTTTAGAAAGTCCTCCTTCAGTAAATCAAAGTTATGATACTTCAGGATATAGTATAAGTTCAGCAGATAATTCTGGTCATGGAGCTTCGATTCCTCCAAAAAAAGCCTTTGAAGCCTATGACAGGCTTTCTGACGGCCTTAATTCAAATAAATCCTATTCCATCACAACCGAAGGTAAAAAAATGCTGGACGGAGAGCAGGGGGACTTGTTTGAGGAAAATCAGGAAACAACCTATATAAACTCACCTTCAGGGACAAAATTTACTGTTGACAATGAAGGCACCAGCGTTGCTTCAATTCCTAAATTAGGACCGAATGTAACATTCTCGGATAATCCTGTAGTGCCAAAAAAATCTCTTAATGACAGTATCCGTGAATTAAATAATAAAGGTTACACCGTAGAAATGATTGCCAGGGAACTTAATCTTACAACCACAGAAGTTCAGTTCTCACTTGATATGTGGCAGTAAAAAACTTCTTAAAAAAAATAATCTCTAAACGAAATGTTATTTATCGTTTTTTTCTCTTTTGTGTTATCATTAAATATATAGTTTTTTAAACTGAACGGAGCTTTTTTTAAGGCGCCATAATAATTAATAAAGAGAGGCAAGCATGGACACCCACGTAGAAGAGTTAATCGACAGGATTAAAAAAGATGGCGTTGCCGCTGCTGAAAACTCTGCATCACAGAAAATTGCTGAGGCTCAAAAAGAAGCCGATAAAATCATTCTGAATGCAAAAGAAGAAGCAGATAAAATTTTAAGACAGGCAAAAGAAGAAACAGCCCGTCTTGAAAAAGCCGGCGAAGATGCAATCAGACAGGCAGGAAGAAACCTGCTTTTAACATTCAGGGACGGAATTACTAAAGAACTTTCTGCTCTTATCAGTGATGAAATTTCAAAGTCATATTCAAAAGATATGCTTTCAAAACTCATTCCTGAAGTTATTAAAGAATGGGTAAAAAACAGTTCTGCAGAAGATATTTCTGTTTTATTAAATGAAAAGCAGCTAAAAGAAACAGAAGACCTTTTAAAAGCAGCACTTAAAGCTGAAATTTCAAAGGGACTTACAATCAAAGCTGATAATTCAGTTTCAAGCGGTTTCCGTATTGGTGTAAAAGACGGTGCTGCTTTCTATGACTATTCGGCAGAAGCCGTTGCTGACATGTTCAGTGCATATTTAAATCCAAGAGTTTCTGCTTTAATGAAAGAGGCGGCTAAATAGTGAGTAATCAGTATTATCTTTTGGCACAACTTCCATCTTTCTCTGTTACTGATGAAAATTCAGTTCTGCCAATTACAGAAGAATACTTTTATGATCTGTGTTCCCGTTTCTTAGACTCAAAAAGTCTGAAACAGCTGAAGGAATTATCTTTAATGCCGCCTAGAGAAAATAAATCTACCGGCTCCATTTTCCTTGACAACTGGTACAAAAATGAACGTAATCTGCGCCTTGCACTTGGACAGATTCGTGCACTTCGTATGAATAAAAAGTTCGATATCGAAAATGAAAGTTTTTCCCCGGAAGTGATTCAGGCAGCTCGTACTGCAACCGGAATGGACAGTCCTCTGGCCGCAGAACAGTTCTTAAATCAATATAGATTAAATCTGTTGAACAATATTCGTCCTGAAGATGATTTTTCAGTTGATGCGGTTTATTCTTATGGGCTTCGCTTAAAACTTGCCTTAAGAATGAAAAAGTTTAATGCAGATAAAGGTATGGCTTCATATCATAAAATCTACGATTCAATTCTCGAAGGAGATAAATAATGACTGAAACAAAAGGAAAGGTTGTCGGAGTAAATGGAAACATGGTTTCTGTCGAATTTGACGGAAATATTTCCATGAACGAAGTAGCCTACGTTAAAGTTGATGATACAAACCTTAAAAGTGAAGTAATCCGTATCCGCGGAAATGTTGCTCAGCTTCAGGTTTATGAAATGACTAAAGGTATCAGTTCTGGTGATGTGGTTGAATTTACAGGCGACCTTCTTTCTGCTGAACTTGGTCCTGGTCTTTTAGGACAGGTATATGACGGTCTGCAGAACCCGCTTCCGCTTCTTGCTGAAAAAGCAGGCTGGTTCCTTGAAAGAGGTATTTATGTAGATCCTCTTGACCGCAAAAAGAAATGGGCTTTTACTCCTGTTGTAAAACCAGGTGACGTTAAAAAAGCCGGAGAATACATCGGTACTGTACCTGAAGGTCCGTTTACACATAAAATTTTCGTACCTTTCTACCTTCTCGGTTCTTACACTGTAAAGTCAATTAAACCGGCAGGTGAATATACTCTTGATGATAAAGTTGCAGTTCTTACAGACGAAAAAGGTAAAGATGTAGAAATCGGTCTTTCATTTAAATGGCCTGTAAAGCGTGCCGTTAACTGCTATGAAGAGCGTCTTGCACCTACAGAGACAATGGTAACAAAGGTTCGCCTTATCGATACATTCTTCCCGGTTGCAAAGGGCGGTACATACTGTATCCCTGGTCCTTTCGGTGCAGGAAAAACTGTACTTCAGCATACAACTTCAAAATATGCAGATGTTGATATCGTAATCATTGCTGCCTGCGGTGAACGTGCCGGTGAAGTTGTAGAAACTCTTACTGAATTCCCTGAATTAAAGGATCCGAAAACAGGCAAGACTTTGATGGAAAGAACAATTATCATCTGTAATACATCATCAATGCCTGTTGCTTCCCGTGAAGCTTCGGTTTATACATCTGTAACACTCGCTGAATATTACAGACAGATGGGATTAAACGTTCTTCTTCTTGCAGATTCTACTTCCCGCTGGGCACAGGCCTTACGCGAAATGTCAGGACGTCTTGAGGAAATCCCTGGTGAAGAAGCATTCCCTGCATACATGGAATCATATATTGCCGCCTTCTACGAAAGAGCAGGTCAGGTAAAACTTTCTGACGGAACAACAGGTTCTGTAACAATCGGTGGTACAGTATCTCCTGCCGGCGGTAACTTTGAAGAACCTGTAACACAGGCAACCCTTAAAGTAGTCGGTGCTTTTCATGGTCTTTCAAGAGCACGCTCTGATGCCCGTAAATATCCTGCAATTGACCCGATTCAGTCATGGTCTAAATATTCAGGCGTAATTGATTCAAAAAAGGTTAATTTCTGTTTTGACATCATGAAAAAAGGCGTTGATGTAGGTTCAATGATGAAGGTTGTCGGTGAAGAAGGTACTTCTCTTGACGACTATCTTGTATACCTCAAAGAAGAAATGCTTGATGCCGTATATTTCCAGCAGAACTCTTTTGATGCAGTTGATGCAAATGCAACTGTTGAAAGACAGAAATATGACCTTGATAAAATCATCAGGGTTTTAGGTTCGGATTTTGATGTTTCTGATAAAGATGAAGCGCGTACTTACTTTAACCAGCTCCGTCAGAAGTTTATTGACTGGAACTATGTTGAAGAATCAAGCGATGCATTCAAGAAGATTGAATCTGAAATCGACGATCTGTATGCGTCAAAGAACGGCAGATTAACAGAAGAAGCTCAGGCTCTTCTTAAGGCTTAATTGAAAGGACGGTGAAAAATGAACAAAGTATACAGCAAAATTGAATCAATCACTGGTTCCGTAATTACAGTAAAAGCAGAAGGCGTTAAATATAACGAACTTGCAGAAATTACAACACGCTTCGGTAAATCCCTTGCTGAAGTAAATAAAATTGACGGTGATACTGTTTCACTGCAGGTTTTTGCCGGAGGACGTGGTGTTTCTACTGGAGATGAAATCCGCTTCCTTGGACACGATATGCGTGTTTCTTTCGGTGATGATCTTCTTGGACGTATTTTTAACGGTTCAGGTGAACCCCGGGATAACGGACCTTCACTTACAGAAAATATGAAGCCGATTGGAGGACCTTCTGTAAACCCTTCAAAACGTATTCTTGCTGAACGCATGATGAGAACAAACATCCCGATGATTGATATGTTCAACACTCTTGTTGTTTCTCAGAAGCTTCCGATTTTCTCTATTTCCGGAGAACCTTATAACCAGCTCCTTGCACGTATTGCCATGCAGGCTGAAGCTGATGTAATCGTTCTCGGAGGTATGGGACTTAAATACGATGACTTCCTTTACTTCAAGAAAACTCTTGAAGAGGGCGGTTCCTTAAGCAAAACGGTAATGTTTATTCATACAGCTGCTGACCCGACTGTAGAATGTATGAAAATTCCTGATATGTCTCTTGCAGTAGCAGAACAGTTTGCACTGCAGAATAAAGACGTTCTTGTTCTTCTTACTGATATGACTTCCTATGCAGACAGTATGAAGGAAATTGCAATTACTCAGGAACAGGTACCGTCAAACCGCGGTTACCCTGGTGACCTTTATTCACAGCTTGCAGCCCGCTATGAAAAAGCCGTTGACTTTAAGGGAAGCGGTTCTGTAACTGTTCTTGCAGTAACAACAATGCCTGGTGATGACGTAACTCATCCGGTTCCTGATAACACCGGTTACATTACTGAAGGCCAGTATTACCTTAAGGGCGGAAGAATTGAGCCTTTCGGTTCTCTTTCACGTCTTAAGCAGAATGTAAACGGTAAAACAAGAAAAGACCACCGTGCTTTAATGGATGCCATGATTCGTCTTTATTCTTCATATAAAGACACTCTTGAAAAGAAGTCCATGGGCTTTATGATGTCTAAATGGGACGATAAGCTTTTGAAATACGGTGAACTTTTTGAAAAGCAGATGATGGATTTGTCAGTTAATATTTCACTTGAATCAGCCCTTGATTTAGGCTGGAAAATTCTTGCTGAATGTTTTGACAAAGATGAAACTGGTATCAAGTCTGAATTGATTTCAGAATTCTGGCCGAATAAATAATTCTGATCCGGAGATAAAAGCTAATGGCAAAAATCAAGCTGACAAAAAATGAGCAGAAAGCCCAGAAAGATGCGCTGAAAATGTACCAGCGTTATCTTCCTACGCTCACTCTCAAAAAACAGCAGCTTCAGTCTGAAATCAGAACTATTGACGCAAAGGCAAAAGAAGTTCGTCGTGCCCGTCAGCATCTTGAAGAAGAATTCAAGGTGTGGATTGGAGTTTTCGGTGAAGAAGATGCCTTTAAGAGTGATATGGTTACTGTCCGGAATATCAGGAAAGGAACCGGTAATATTGCCGGTGTTACAATTCCAATTTATGAAGGGGCAGATTTCTCACGGGGAGATTATGATTTATATGAAACTCCGCTGTGGATTGATCTTGCTGCCGACAGAATGGAAAAAGCCCTTTCCCTGGATCTTGAAGCCAGTGTTCTTGATGAGCAGGTTAGGCTGCTTTCACAGGAATTACGCACTACAAGCCAGCGCGTAAACCTTTTTGAAAAGGTTAAAATTCCTGAAGCAAAGGCAAATATTAAGAAAATTTCAGTATATCTTGGCGACCAGCAGGTTAGTGAAGTTGTAAGATCTAAAATTTCAAAGAAAAAGATTGATCAGCGTAACCAGGCTGCTCTTCTTGCCAGGAAAATGAAAGAGGGGGCTTTAGTATGATAGTCCCGATGAAAAAAATCAGTCTCGTTGTTCTTGAAAAAGAGCGTCGTGAGGCTTTAAAAGCATTAAGAAAAACAGGTGTAGTTCATATAGAAGAAGTTAAAGGTGAAAGTGAAGAACTTAGTACTTTTAAACTTAAAAAATCTAAGATTGAACTTGCAGTTTCTCTTCTTTCAGAGAAAAAGGTAAAAAAACTTTCAGGTAATGATTCTCTTTCCAAAGAAGAAGCTTATGAGCTTTCGGAAAAAATCATTGCATTCACAGAAGAAAAAAAATCCCTTTTCTCTAAAATATCGCAGGATAAAATAGAAGTTGAACGTTTTTCTTCCTGGGGCAGTGTAGATCCTGCAGATTTTGAGTATCTTTCAGATAAGGGAGTTCATCTTTCTCTTTATGAAGTTCCTTCTGATAAATACAGTTCAATTGATGACAGTATTGATACAGTCCTGGTAAACAGAGATAAATCGGTTACAAGATTTTTTGTTGTAACTGACCACAGGCTTGAAGCAAATGAACGTCCGGAAGGACTTTGTCCTGAAGCATATCAGGTAGTTCTGCCTGGCTGCTCTGTTGAAACACTCAAAAATAATATCAGGTCAAATGAAGAAAGAATCAAAGTAATCGATAAAGAGATTCTTGATAATGTAAAATATCTTCCTTCACTTAAAAAAGCCTGTGATTTTTACAGTAAAGATATTGAATTTGAAAATCTTTACAGCGGAATGGGTGTAGAAGAAGAAAATCAGGATAACCTTGAGACTGTGCGTCTTGCCTGGCTTACAGGTTATGTTCCTGCAGGAGACCTTAAAAAAGTAGAAAATGCCGCATTTGAAAATAAATGGGCCTTTACTTCAAGTGATCCTGAGGCAGATGATAATGTTCCTACAAAATTAAAGAACAATAAGTTTGTAAGCCTTATTTATCCGGTTACAGACTTCCTTGGAACCGTTCCGGGATACAATGAATTTGATATTTCAAACTGGTTCCTTCTGTTCTTTACAATTTTCTTTGGAATGATTTTCGGTGACGGAGGATACGGCGGACTTTTATTTGCGGCTGGACTTTTTGCAATGATACCGTCAATTAAAAAACGTCAGACTCCGCCTCCAATTATTTTCCTGCTTGTACTTCTTGGATTTGCTACAATGGTATGGGGAGCAGTAACCTGTACCTGGTTTGGACTTGCTCCTGACCAGCTGCCGGATTACCTTAAAAAGCTTTCTATACCTGCAATTTCAAATGTAACTTCTGCAAAAGAAGGAATTGCAATGTATTTAATGGCAGGAGACGGCAGCGTAACAAAGCTTACATATTCAGCCTGGGTAAAAGAAAACCTTCAGATTTTCTGTTTTACTCTTGCTCTTGTACAGCTTGCTGTTGCACACCTTAAAGGAATCAGAAAAAACATCAGGTCATTAAAAGTCCTTGGGGATTTAGGTTCTCTTCTGCAGCTGTGCGGTATGTATTATGTTGTACTCAGCATGGTTGTTGACGGAGTAAGATTCCCGCTTGGAATAACTCCTGAAAGCTGGTATTTCTTTGATAAATACCCGGTTTCACTTACAGCTCTTGCAGCAATTGGTTCTGGATTTTTCTTAAGTTTTGTTTTCTCTAATTACGAGGGAAGCATAATTAAGAGTATCCTTGAAAGCCTGAAGAATATTGTTTCGGTACTTCTTGGTGTTGTAAACGTATTCTCTGATATTGTTTCTTATATCCGTCTGTGGGCAGTTGCTCTTGCAGGCAGTGCAATCAGTGCGACAGTAAATGAAATGGCAGGTCCAATGCTTGGTCATGCCGTAATGTTTATCTGTGCAGTTCTGATTCTTACTGTAGGACATGGACTCAATATGATTCTGAATGTGCTTTCAGTTATTGTACATGGTGTTCGTCTGAATACACTTGAATTCTCAACACACCTTGGAATGAGCTGGACTGGATTTAAATACAGACCGTTCAGTGAATAAATTATTAATTAAACTGCAGATAGATTTTCTGCAGTTAAAAAATATGAAAAATTATCATAAAGGAGAAATATTATGGAATTTTTAGGTCAGTTAGGTAGTGCAATTGTAATGGGTATTGCGGCTCTCGGTTCAGCAATCGGTATTATGGTTTCTGGTCAGGCTGCAATCGGAGCATGGAAACGCTGTTATATGGCAAATAAACCTGCTCCATTCATCCTTACTGTATTTGCCGGTGCCCCTTTGACACAGACAATTTACGGCTTCCTTCTTATGCAGACAATGATGGGGTCATCGGCTCCTGCAGGTTTTAAGCTTGGTATTGGTCTTATGTCTGGTGTTGCAATGTGTGCTTCTGCTATTGCACAGGGAAAAGCTGGTGCTTCAGGCAGTGATGCCCTTGGTGAAACAGGAAAAGGATTTTCTCAGTACATCATGGTTGTAGGTCTTTGTGAAACTGTTGCCCTCTTTGCAATGGTATTCTCAATGGTTGCACTTGGTTAATTCACTTTAATTTGATTATCTGCGGTCTGAATTACTGTTTAGTTCAGACCGCTTTTTTTTTGTCTTTTTTTAGAGTATAATTTTATTTATGGAAAGAAAATACAGACAGACAAGAAAAGTATATTTAGGCGGTAATACAGCTCAAAAGACAGTAATTGGCGGAGACGCCCCTGTTACAATCCAGACTATGTGGAAAGAAGGAATTATCGGCGTAAAAAATGATACAGCAAGACTTGATTCGATTATAAAGCAGATTAACAGTCTTAAACTTTTAGGCTGTGACATTATTCGTTTTGCAGTTCCGGATATGGAAAGTGCTGAGAGCTTTATTGAAATCTGTAAAGAGTCTTCTCTTCCTCTTGTTGCTGACATTCATTTTGATTACAGACTTGCGTTAAAGTGTCTTGAAGGCCCTGCCGGCGGTATAAGAATAAATCCGGGAAACATAGGTGCAAGGGACAGGGTAGAAGCTGTAGTCAATGCCTGCCGTGATAATGGTGTTCCTGTAAGAATAGGCGTAAATTCAGGTTCTCTTCCTCATGATTTAAGGGAAGCCGTTGAAAAAGGAACTTTAAGCCGTGCTGCCGCACTCTCCGAAACTGCGGCAAGAGAAGCTGCAGTGTTCGATGAACTTAATTTTGATCAGTTTGTTGTGAGCATGAAAGCAAGTTCTGTTGCAGAAACAATTGAAGCAAATGAAAATTTTGCAGAACGCTTTGATATTCCTCTTCATGTCGGGGTAACGGAAGCAGGACCGTTAATCACCGGTGTCGTAAAATCTACACTTGCGTTCAGTCATCTTTTAAACGAAGGAATTGGAAATACTATCCGTGTAAGTCTTTCTTCTTCTCCTGAAAATGAAGTAATTACAGGGCTTGAAATCTTAAGGGAATGCGGAAAAAGAAAAGGTGGTGTTACACTTGTCAGCTGTCCTCGCTGTGGAAGACAGGGCTTTGATGTACACGGTTTTATGGATAGATGGCAGAATAAACTTCTTTCACTTAAAAAAGACATTACTGTTGCAGTTATGGGCTGTGTTGTAAACGGACCTGGAGAAGGAAAACATGCTGACATTGGAATTGCGGGTGCCGGCGGAAAAGCAATTATTTTTAAAAAAGGTGTAATTGTTCAAACGGTTGATGAAAAAGATGCCGATAATGTATTTATGGAAATGCTGAATTCAATTTAGCAGAGGTTTTTTATGAACAGAAAAAGTACATTATTCCTGATTTTATTTGCACTTGCTTCAATTAATGTTTTTTCTTCAGAAAATGAAGCATCCTGGAAAATACTTGAACAGGCACAGGTTAAATTTGACAGCGGGAATTATGGTGAATCATTAAATCTTGCAAATAATGCCTTATCAAACAGAAAGGAAGAAGTAAGGTCAGAATACCGTATACTTGAAGATGCTGTTACACCTGCCCAGGTAAGAAAAGCCGGAAATGATTTGAATGATGTAATTCCTGTTCTTGAAGAACGTGAACAGAAAACTGCCCTTAAAATCATAGACAAGTACTTAAAACTTTTTGGAAAGGATTTTTTTAATAATGATATTAAGGTTCTTCTTTCCTGGCTTAAAAATAAAGATGTTTTTCCTGAAGCAGATTATTTAATTGGAAGAATTTATCAGATGGAAGGTGAGTTTCAGACTGCACTTACTTTTTACTCGAAGGCATGGCAGGAAAAGGCTTACTTAGATATTTCTGATGTTCAGTTTGATATCCTTTATTCAATGGCATTTCTTTATAATATCAATAATGATGATGAGCAGGTTGAAAAGACTCTTCTTCTTGTTCTTGATAATGATGAAGCATTTAAGAATGAGCTTTTAAGAGATTCAATTGTAAGGACTGTTAATCAGGATAAGGCAGAAAATGTTGACCGTTTCTTTATGCTTTACAGGGCAGAGGCAGGCTATTCTTTAAGGGCTCTCTTTGAACTGAGCAATCTTTATGATAAAAGAGGTGATTCTAAAAACGCACTCATCTGTTCTGCATTAGGTGCAGTTGAAGCCTTTACTCACATTTTTGCTGCCATTTCAGAACGGGATTCACGCTTTAAGTATACAACATATTCTGCATTCTTAAATGAATGTGCAAAATATGAGGAAATTGTAGAGTGGGGAAAAAATAAAAACGTCTGGGAAACTATGTTTTTGTTTGCTGACCGCTCGGCAAAAGTTGGAAAACTTGTTTTTGCAAGAAACCTTTATCTTTCCCTTGCAAACTCTCTTCCTGATACTTATTATAAAGCGCTTGCTTCTGAAAGACTAAAATAATCAGTAATGAAGTCCGATTCCGATTGAAAGTTCGATGGCTGAAACTTCACGGCGCCAGCTGTCATCAATGAGTTTTGATACAACTTTCTTTACGATTTTTCGTCCAGCGTCTATACCGCAGCTTGCCCTTACTACAAGACTCCGCCATTTTGCAGGATATACGAGAACTTCAAGTCCGCCAGAATAGAATCCATCCTTGATTGCAAAGGTTTTTCCTGTTACTTCATTATTGCAGAATGCAAAATCTACAAATGGTGCAATCTGAAGTTCAAAATCAAAGTATCTCATCCATCTTAAGTGATTTGTCAGCCAGCTTGATTCTCCGAATAAAAATGCATCAAAGGCAAGCCAGTCGGTTGTTACTATGTGAATCGGAATGTCGATATTTACTGCAATTGCAGCTGATGTGCTGAGTGCTTTAGCAGCTTCTCCTTCTTTGCCTGCCTTTTCCCAGGCTTTCTGACTGTAGCGCTGGTCGTCTCTGATTCCTCTTAAATAAGATCCGATTGATGTTGTAGAATTAAAGTTATAAAAACCTATAAATCTGCTGTAGATTCCGGCATATTTAAATGCCTTGTATAAAGCTAAATTTCCTGATACAGAGGCAAGGTAGTTTTCATTCTGATAGTTATAGCCGACATGCTGGTCCATGTTCATGGTAACACCGTTTCTGAAATTTTCAGTCCAGTTTATGCGGCCAGTGTCTACAGTATATCCGACAGAAAGAACAGGGCTTGATAGATCTCCGTTATTTTTATTGATTCCGTTTTTATCCCAGTACCAGTCATAAGAAATGTATGGAGAAAACCTTACATCATCAAAGTTTTCGATTTTTCCTGCTTTATAAGGCATTGAAAGTTTTGCGCCTTCTGTAAAATACAGTTCATCATCATATTCTGTGTAGTCGAAGTTTCTTGCGATGCCCTGTGTTAGGTCCAGTTTGAGTGAAATGTTGTCAAAAGGCATTTCAAAAATAAAGCCTGTTTTATAAGAAAACTCAGGTTTATTTTCGCCGAGGGTGTAGGAAATGCTGAAATTATTTTTCCACTTTGAATCCAGACGCCATATTTTAAATGGATAATCATACTGAAGGTTTATGCCGAATTTGGTGTCATATTCATCAGATGTATCGTCCTGAGGTTCAACAGCAAAATTCAGGTCAAAGTTTAAGGTTTCCATTGTTCCAAGGAAGTTTGTATCTTTTGCTTTAAGCTTTAAGATAAAGCCGTCATTGGAATTATATTTAGGATATGGAACAAAGAGAAAATGTTTAGAGTCTATTGTGATAATATTCAGAGTTATTCCTGTTATTCCTTCTTCATCAGCAAATGAATCGTATTTTACGTTTACTATTGAAGATGCAAGATTTCTCTGATTGTTAAAAAGCTGCCTTAAATTATCTACATAGGCGCTTAATTCTTCATAGGATTCAAATACAGTTTTTTTATCAATTTCAACGGCTCTTTTTAATGCGTATGGCCGTGTTAATCCTGAAATATCATAATTAACGTTTCTTATCTGATAGCGTTCTGCATAGTTAAAGAAACAAACTGAACAGAGTAAGACAAGTGAGGTAAAAAAACGTTTCATTAATATGCACCTTTTCCTTTTAATACAACGTAAATTGTTTTGATAATAATCCAGATATCAAGCCATACTGACCAGTTCTGAATGTAGTAAGCATCGAGCGTAATTCTCTCTTCGTAGCCTGTATCTGAGCGACCGGAAATCTGCCACATTCCGCTTAAGCCCGGCTGTACGCTTAAAATAAGGTCTGCTTTTTTACCGTATTTGTCGAGTTCAGGCTGTGTTACAGGGCGCGGACCAATGAAACTCATTTCGCCGGTAAGAACGTTGAAAAACTGCGGAAATTCATCAAGGCTTGTTTTTCTTAAGAATTTTCCGATTTTAGTTACGCGTGGATCATTTGTAAATTTTCTGTCTTTTTCCCATTCAGCCGCCATTACAGGGTCTTTTAATATTTCATCAAGCATTTTGTCTGCATTGATTACCATTGAGCGGAACTTCCAGCATTTAAACTCTTTTCCGTCCTTTCCGACTCTTTTATGTCCGTAAAAAACAGGACCCGGACTTGTAAGTTTTACCGCAAGGGCAGTTACAAGTACAACAGGAAGAATAACTGGTGAAGCTGCTAAAAGAAGAAATAAATCAAGAATGCGTTTTGCAAAAAGTGAATGCTTTTTTGTCAGGTTGTGAGTTGAAGAAAAACCTAAAACACCACCGAAATCACGGATGTTTGTTGAAATTGTGCTTAAATCCTGCATTTTAGGTACAGAAATTGTATAGCGGAAATATGAAGTAATTAAAGAAATGTCTTTTTCCCAGTCAACAAGAATGGCAACTTTAATTCCTGTCTGGCGGATAACTTTTTCCATCTCTGGTGAAGGAGAGTAGACAGGAATGTCTTTATACATTGAATAGCCTTTTGCTGAGCGGTTTAAGATAAGGGCCGGCTTATAGCCGAGGTCGTTTCTGTTTAAAAAACGGTCTACGATAAAATAATCACTTTCATTATTGACCATTATGACTGCAGGAACACCAAACCATCTTGTCGGTCCGAAAATATGTCTTACAAGCTCTCTTGCACAAGGTAATAGAACAAGGGCAAACGGTGTAGCCAGGATAAGGGCAATAACTATTGGCCATTTATCATCAGCCTGTTCAACTGTAATTGAAAGGGCAATACCTACGAAAACAAAAAAAGAACAGATTCCGAATTTTTTGACTTCATCAGCAGGCGGAAGTGAAATACCAGGATAAAGTCCTGCGGCGTAAAATACTGCAATCATCGGTGGAAGATAAACCCAGTAGGTGACAAATGACCTGAAGTTAATCCAGGAATGATTGATGAAATTTATAATAAAAAAGGAAATACCGATTGAAAGCATAATCATCAGACAGTCACTGATTCCTAAAACCAGGCCTGATGTGAGGGAACTCGTTTTCCAGTATTTTAAATTAAAATAATCAAGATAATCTTTTTCAGTCATGACAATTTTATTATAATCAAATTTCTCTAAATAGTCTATTGAAGAAATACGACTTAGCAATTAATGTATTTTGTTATATTATCAAGAATTATCTGAGCTGATTTTTTATAGGAATAGCGGTCTTTTCTGTCTTTTATGTCTGCTTCAAAAGGATTTTTTTCAAATTCAAGAAGCTTCGTGCAAAGGTCGTCACTGTCTCCTGTCTTAAAAAATACAACGGGAAAATCACCATAGATTTCCTTAAAAACCGGAATATCAGAAATAATTGCAGGTGTTCCTAATGTCATGGCTTCAAGAGGAGGCATTCCAAAACCTTCATAAATTGACGGCTGAACAAGTACATTTGAACTTTTATAGATTTCCTTTAATTTTTCATTTGAAACTTTTCCGGTAAACTCAATGTTAAGAGATGAAGCTTCTTCAAGAAGTTTTGAAGTCTGGATGTCTTTCGTTCTGAAGTTATCTTTACTTCCTGTTATGAGAAGTTTATATTTCAGGCCTTTGTTTACTGCTTTTGAGTAGGCTTCAAGAAGTGTTGAAAGTCCTTTGTGTTTTTTTATATTTCCTACGAAAAGTATGGAGCCGGTTTTTTGAATTGTATTTGAATTGCCGTTATCTTTTGTTAAATAAGAGGGTGCTGAATTATAAACAACTGAGATTTCTTTTTTACAGCGAAGTTTAAAAAGGATTCTTTCCTTTGAAAATTCTGAAACAGTGAATAATGCTTTTGAAAGGTTTATTGCCCTCTGATAAAAATATTTCCTGATAATTCTTCCTGTAAAGCCAGTAAGCCCGGGAACATCAAGAAAAACAATGTCATGAATAGTTGAAAAGACAGGGACTTTTATTCCCCCTGGAATATTTATGTAAGGAGTGAAAAAACAGTCGCAGGAATTAATTTTTTTTAATACTTCCCGTGGAAAAGAAAACATTTCTTTAAGTGAAAACGGCTTTACGTCACACCAGCAGAACTCAACATTCTGAAGTCTTAAAAAATCCTGGCACTGCTCATGAGTTCCGATTAAAAGACATTCATTATTGTTGAGAAAATGAGGAATAAGTTCGTTAATAAAAGAGCCGATTCCACCTGAACCTGTCATTCTGCAGTCTATTGCAATTTTGAGCATTTTATTTATTAAAATCCTTTAATGTTTTATTGATTTCATCCTGAAGTTCTTTGTAGAACCTTTTAGTTGAAAAACTTTGCGCATGTTCTGAAATTGTTTTTGAATCAAAAATATTTTTGGAATCAAGTTCTTCAAAACGGATTACTGCATCTTTGACGGAAGGAACTGTCTGCTCATTAAAGAAAACTCCTGTTTTTCCATCGATTACAGTTTCAAGTGAGCCGCCTTTACCAAAGGCTATAACAGGTCTTCCGCAGGCCTGAGCCTCGACCGGAATGATTCCAAAATCTTCTTCTGCACAGAAAATTAAAGCTTTGCAGCGCTGAAGATAGTCCTTTACTTTTTCATCTGAAATTCTTCCGGTAAATGTAATGTCAGCTTTATAGGAAGAGGCGAGAGCTTTGAGTTCTTTTTCCTGACTTCCTCCGCCGATTACAACAAGCTTTTTGTTAAGTTCTCCGCAGGCTGAAATTGCAAGATCAATTCTTTTGTACGGTACAAAACGGCTGAAAACAACATAAAAATCTTCTGCTGCCTTTCCGTCAGGAGAAAGACGCTGTGTATCTACCGGAGGATATATTACTGTACTTTCGCGGTTCCAGTATTTTTTAGTTCTGCGGGCAATGTATTTTGAATTAACGATTATTTTATCTATTCGCTGGGAAGAAACATAATCCCAGAGCCTGACTGAAGGCATCATGCGGTTCATAAAAAACTGAGTCATTCTTCCGCTTCTTTTTCTGTATTCAAAAAACTGGTCCCAGGCGTAACGCATAGGAGTGTGAACATAGGCTATATGCGGAACTGACGGCGGTGTAATTACTCCTTTTGCGCAGCTTGAAGAAGAGCATAAAACAAGGTCATAACCTGTAAAATCAAAGGTTTCGAACGCTTTTGGCATTAAACTGAGCATTTTTGTATACAGTTTAGTACTTAATGGCAGCTTCTGAACAAAAGAAGCGTGGACTTTTTCCTGTGGAAAAATTTTCCCCATCTTTTTTTTGTCATAAACAAGAGTAAAAATATCTGCATCAGGATAAAGGGAAAGCATTGCTTCTACTACGCGTTCTGCGCCCCCGTAGTTTACGAGCCAGTCATGAACAATTGCAACTTTCATTTAAATCTCCTGCAGATTTCAAGCAGTTTTTTCGCTGCGTTTGAGTATGTGTATTTTTCAAGTATATTTTGTGCTGATTCAGTTTTTTCTTCAAGAAGGGAACACAGGTCAAGGTCTGTGTTATCAGGATTTATATAGTGAACTGTGTCAGCGTAAATTTCAGTAAGGCAGGCTGCTTTTGAAACAATAACCTGCGCTCCTGTTGAAAGGGCTTCTAAAGGAGGTATTCCAAAACCTTCGTAGTATGACGGGAAAATAAAAGCACGGCATTCACTCATCAGAGCTTTGACCTGTTCATCACTTACATATCCTAAAAGAATTACATTCTCAAGTGTTTTTAAACTTTTTAATTCCTCGGGAACAAGTCCTGAAATTGCTTTTCCGCTTACGGCAAAAATATCTTCAGGATGTTTCTTTGCATAAGAAGCAATCCATTTTAAGTTTTTTCTTTTACTTAAAGAGCCCAGGGTAAAAAAATAATTCTTCTTTTTAAGAAGCGTGTTAGTTTCAAAAATTGAATAATCTGCACTGATTTTACTGAAGTGATCCCAGCCGTTTGGAACAACATCAATTCTTGATTCTTCAACCCTGTAATTTTCTTGAATTTCTTTTTTTGAAAACTCAGAAACAGTAACTACACAAAGCGCATTTTTTGCAATGTTTTTGTATGAAAAGCAGCTGTAGGCACGGATTAATTTATCTTTTAATGATGAAAAATCTTTTGGATGAGTTTTTGCATAAATGTCATGCAGAAAAGAAATTCCGCATTTTTTGCCTAAGGGTGCAGTGTTTGAAAAATTTAGGGCAACGGCTTTGTGTTTTTTTACGGCGTGCGCAAATGTGCCCATATCCCAGAGGGGAAAACTTTTTATTATTTTATCTGAAATTACCGGCTTGATGTTTTTTAAGTCCGGGATAGTTTTAGCATTTGCAGGAATAAAGATTCTAAAATCATCGCTATCTGTCAAAAGTGAATCTAAATTCCTTAAAACTTCCATCGAAAAACGTTCGATTCCGGTGAGGTTTCTGCATAAAAAGTTTCCGTTTATGAGAATCATTTTATTTTACAGAATTTTCTTCTTCCATTGTTTTTATCATGAAGTCAGCAGTAAGCTTTCCTGCCTGACCGATATTCATCCATGCTTCTTCCCGGGCCTTTTTTCTTGCAGCTGCAAGTTCAGGAGAATCACTTGCGTTCTGGATAACTTCACGGATGTTTTCAAAATCTTTTTCTTCGATTTTAATTCCGATTTTCTTTACTGTAGAGAACTGCCAGATTTCATGATCCATGTCATAGGCGTCATAAGGACCTAAATCCATTTCTGCATTTGCATACATTACAGGTTTATCGCAGAGGAAAGTGTAGTCCCAGATAATGCCTGAAAAGTCAGTAATCATTAAATCTGCTTTTTTGAGTGAATAGAAATTATCGCGGTTAGAGTCCCATTCAACGTTAGGAGTATCTTTATATTTTTCTTCAAGGGCCTTAAGCATTTCGCTTTCTGAAATTCTTGACTGCGGGTGTGGGCGGATAATTATTCTCCAGCCTGTTTTTACAAGCGGGTCAAGAAGTTTTTCGCCATAGAGGGAAAGAAGGGCAGATTTTCCCCATGAAGGAGAAACTAAAACTGTAAAAGGCTTGTTTTCTTCGACCGGGATTTCTTCCATTTTCTTTTTAAATACATCCAGGTAGGTACATCCCACAGTTACAAGAGTTTTAGCAGGAAGTTCACGCTGTCTTTCCATTTCACGGATGTCTGCAAACTGATAATCACCCGTGCAGAGAATTGAATCAAAGTAATCAATTCCAAAAAGGCGGTACATGGTCGGGTCACCAGGAGAATGGAAAATGTGAGAATAATGCTTTACATTTTTAGAGCGCTTTAACTGATAGACCTGAAGACCCGGTGTTGTCATTAAAACAAAGCCTGCACTCAGCATATTTAATTTGGCGAAAGCGCGGTTTCCTTCACCGATTACTTCAGGATGAACATAAGTGTATTTTTCTTCAAAAACCGGATCCTTATCTGTTCCTGCGTAATAGGTAATGTCAATTTTGCGGTTTTCAAATTCGTCAAGAACAGGCTTAAAAACATTCCAGTAACGCTTGTCTTCTGAATAGATTACATACTTTTTGTATGATTTATCAGCTTTCTGTCCCTTGCCGCCGGTAAAAAACAGCTTGATTTTAAGCCAGAAAGCTTTTGCTAGGAAGAAAAGTGTAGCACAGGCTCCGATAAGAATTGAAAAAAGCATTGAACCTGTACCCGGATCAATATAAAGCGGTAAAAAAGTCATCTTCTAACCTTCAGTTTTTAGTTTTGCCGGCCGCTTCTTTTATATTAAGGGAAGAAGCCGGCTTTTTTTTATTTCTGGATAAAAGCTTTAATCAGATTAAGAACTTTTTCCATGTCAGGACGAGGGGCTACTGTGATGCGCATTGAAAGGTGGCTGCCTTCAGTCCAGAGGCGTGTAAGATAACCGTTTTTCTGGAGGTTGTCTTTAAGTGCCTGAACGTCAATTGAGTCGTCGAAATGGATGAAGATAAAGTTAGCAGCAGATTTAAATGCTTTTACTCCAGGGAGTGTGTTGATTTCTGAAATAAACCAGTCTTTTAAGTTGATAATTGTTTTTGTAAGGTTTGTGTAATATTCAGTGTCATGAAGGGCTGCAATACAAACCTTGCGGCCGATATTTGAAACACGGAAAGGATTTAAATCCAGCTTGAATACCTGCTTTGCCATTGGTGTACAAAGACCGTAGCCCATGCGGATTCCGGCCAGACCGTAGAGTTTAGAGAAGGTGCGGCAGAATACAACATTATTGTAGGCATTGAGAAGGTATTTTGCGTCATATGTAACAGTAGAAAGTCCAAGGTATGCTTCATCAACGATTATAAGTGAAGTTGGATTTTCCTTAATTACTTTTTCAAGGTCTTCACGGCTGATTACGGCTCCGGTAGGGTTGTGTGGTGTTGTAATTACGATGATGCGTGGTTTTGTTTTTCTTGCAGTATCAAGAAGCCCCTTAACGTCAAATTCATATGAATCAGTTCCCGGAACAACATTGTAATATGCAGCTTTTGCATGGCGGAGTTCACATACAGACTTGTAATAGTTCCATGCCGGAGCTGAGATTAAGACTGTGTCATCCTTGTTGAGAACGATAGTCATAATTGTCTTGATTACATCAGAAGAACCTGAATGAATGAAGATTGAATCTGTTGAAAGTTCAGTGACTTTTGAGATTTCAACGGCAAGATTGTCTTCACGGGTCAGGTCATAGAGGAAAAGATCTTCCATTGTGGCATTCTGAAGAGCTTCCAGACATTTTGGACTTGGTCCGAAAAGGTTTTCGTTTACATGCATACGGCCTGTAGACTGTTCTGTTGCAACTACAGAATACTGTTTAACATCTGAATAATTTGAAAGATAAGAGATGCGCTGTGTTGAATTGATTAATTCATCTTCCTGGAAAAACTGGTCAATGAAATCCTTGAAGTTAGGGTAGAACTGTAAGATGTCTTCAGTTGTATCAAATTCCTTACATTCGTTGTCATCATAGCGCTTAATTTTCATTAAAAGTTCTGTGATGTGTTTAATTTGGAAATCATCCCAGAGCATGTATTTCATTTCAGGATCGTAGTATTCTTTAACCATTAAATCTACGAATTTCTGAGAGAAAGATTTTGAGAAGAAGGCCTCGCCGATTGTGTACCAGGATTTTTCTCCGCCTTTTTTTACTTCGGTCATATATCCCCGGTCATCAAGGCCTTTTACGCAGTATTCGTTGCAGAATTCATCTGAGTAAAGGCAGCCGTAGTATGAATCATAAACATAGTCACGGTAAACATTGTGAGCAAACCAGTTGTCTGAACAGCAGATGTAAGATGCCTTGATATAGTCTTTTGCAGCATAGAGGGAAGACATGTTGTTTTTTTCTTCCCATTCGTTGTTGTCAATTACGATAAGTTCAGGATATTTTTTAGCCATTTCGTAGTAGCGTTCCTTGAGATAGCCGACTACGAGAACGATTTCTTTAATTCCTGCGTCGTGAAGCTGCTTAATCTGGCGTTCAACCATTGTATCGCCTTTGATTTCAAAAAGGCCTTTTGGAAGGTAATTTGAAAGAGGCATACAGCGCCTTGAACGGCCTGCTGCCATAATGATTGCGTTGTCAACTTTATAAGGAGCTAGTGCTTCCATACCTTCGTCAGTTACTTTATTGTTTTTAACCCAGCCTGCTTTTTCGCATGCAAGAACTGCATCTTTGTTAAACGAAGAAGTATCTTCCTTGCGGCGTACGGCCATTAAATAGTCAAATTCCTGTTCTGTCATTTATCATATCTCCATTAAACAGTTTTTATTTTTTGTAGTGTGACCAGGTGTCATCACCAAAGATATTGTCTTTTACCAAAACCCAGTCATCGTCATCAATTGTAAAGGTGTATTCACTCTTACTGTGATGAGGCATGAAAAGGTCACATTTTGTTACGACTGCACCTTTTGCTTTAAGGCTTGAGTCGATTTTGTTTCCTGTAAAAGGATTAACAGGATTATTTATTATACCATGTAATGCAATAGACGGTACATCTGCATTTGTCATGAAAGTATTGTCAGTAGAAAAAGGTTTAAATGAATTGAAGTCTTTTACTAAAAGTACACAGTTCAAATGATCTTTTGTGTAACCGTCAAATTTCTGTTCTTTATATTCACCGGCATTCGTACGGCCGATTCCATGGTCTGAAACAATGATGATTTTTGTATTGTCGTAAACTCCGCTTTCTTTTAGGAATTTAATGTATTCACCTGTCTGCTTAAGTGTTACAAGGTCAATTTTATATGCATTATCCTTTTTTAAAAGTTCATCTGAGAGACCTAGGTCATACATTGATGTATCTTCTCCCGAGTGAGTTGCTTCATTTGTGATAACAGAAAGGGTCGGTGAGTCAGAATCAACTGCAGTGATTGAAGGAAGTGCGTAAAGGCATGAGAACCAGTCTGCAAATGAACTTGAACTTTCTTTAACGCCGTTTTCCCACCAGGTGCCTTTGTAATATACGACCGGGCGGAGAACAGCAGGAACTTCGCGGAATAAACTTACCCAGAAAAGATTGCGGTTAATCACATGTGAGAGTGTATAGTTTTCGTTTCCAGGAAGAAGTCTTTCTTTTTTGAAGTCTCCGGAATAACGAGACAGGAGTGTCATTGCGCTTATATGCGGAATGTTTTTTGCAAAACTCATGTCAGAAATGTAACTGTAATTTCCCCATGAAAGGTCAGAAAGATAAGCCTCAAAGCCTGAGGTTTCTGTAAGAAGTTTTGGAAGAAGAAGAAGTGCTTCATTATGTTTTTCTTTAAGTTTTACATCTGAGCGCTTATTCATTTCTTCAGGTGTGTATTCATAACCGCCGTACAGTCCTGGAGAGCCCATTAAGGTATGTCCGTTATAGCTTATGCAGTTCGGATAATAGACAAAACCGCTTAGGGTTTCTTTTAATTCAGGAACATCTGTCAAAATATCATCAATCCAGGCACTTTCGAAACGGTCAAGCATGAATATAACTACATTCTGTTTATCTTTAGAAAGATGAAACTTTACTGCAGAAGAAGATGTATCTTTGTTTGCTTCAACGATTTTCTGAAAGTCGCTGTATGCACTGTTGATTTTTGCAGTATTAACAATTGTAAGGCCTGCAAAGGCAGCACAAATGATTAAATATGTATTTGTAAGGATTTTTAATAGTTTAAATTTATAGATAAGTGTTACTGCTGCAAAACAAAGCACAGCACAGATTAAATTCAGAATCAGGAAAAGAACTGATGGATTTGCAAAACCGTCGATAAACTTGAGGGTTGAATCCATTGAGCCGTAATCGCCTGCAAAAAGGTAAGCGTTTATAACAGCACCCGGAAGAAGGATTGAGAAAAGGAAAGCAAGCACTGTCTGAACTTTTTCTTTAAATAAAAAGAAAATTGCACCGCTCCAGAAAATAAAGAGTCCGAAACTCATCCAGAAAGAAGAGTGCAGAAAGACTGAAGGACTTCCATAGGAATCTATGTTGGAAAATTCCTGAGCTGATGAGGCAATCAGTGAAGAAGGAAGAACAAGACCATTGAGTAAGGTGAGACCAAGGGCAGAAATCAGGAAGATTGAAATCCTTGATTTTTTGTTTTCGTATAGAGATTTAAACTGGTTTTTTATAAAAGAGTTTATTCCCCTTATGTACAGTGGAGAAGGAATCCAGAACAGAAGGAAGAGGGCTGCAGGAAGACGCTTTTTTAAACCTGCTCCGCCTGAGTATCCGAAAAGAATGAAAAGTGCAGTAGCTGTTAAAAATATGCACACACAGATGTAAAATACTTTAAGCGGATTTTTCATCTTGTAAAAAATATTTTTTATAAGTGAAAAAAGATTGTTCATTGTCCAGTAAATTACCAGACCTGCAGGAGAATCATAAAGGACAACAAGGAATAAGGCGGCCATACCGTATATCTGAATCTTTTCACGGATGCCGTGGCCTTTTGAGTAAATTGCACCTGAAATACAGTTAATTATTGTCATTGCAATCGGGAGAATATTTACATTGAACGAGCCGATTGAAAAAACTGCATCAGGCCTTCCCATATCTTTAATGAAAAGGAAGGTTCTTCCCATTAAATCTGGTAAGTTTGAAAGAGTATGAAAGGCTGCAAGAAAGAACGGAATCTGAATTAAAATACCGAAACTTGAGCGGAGTGCCATAATAGGGTGATAATGATTCTGACGGTAATAGGTTGAAAGAATCATGTACTGTTCATCGCCCTTGAAGACTTTTTTTATGCGGTCAATGCCGTTTTTCATTTTTGCCTGGACTGAGCGTTCTGTTTCTTCCCAGCTTTCAGCAACAATATAAAGGGGAAGACAGAGAAGAGTGACAGTAAGGCTTACGCCAAGAACAGCAATTCCAGTGTTTCCTGTAAGTTTATCAAAAACACGGTATGAGATTTCTATTATCTGAGTAATCGGTGAAAGAATTATGTTGTAAAGAGCCGCTAAAATAGACATTAAAATAACTCCGGAATTATAATTAAGCCTGAAAAAAATGATTATTTGAGTCTATATATTTTATCATTAAACTCTTTTGAATTCAATTTGAGTCAGGGGATTTAAAATCAAATGCATGTAAACTGTATCATTTTTATTCAACTTTTACTATAATAATCTTAAAAAAATCTTAAACAACAAAAGACGGAATTAAAATGCTTTTTGATTTAATAATAAGTCCAATTGAAACAGTTGTTGACTGGGTATTTCTTTTTATAACAGATAAACTTCCATTTATTGGTGTTCCCGGAGCCATCATCGGCGTCAGTATTGTAATTAATTTTCTTGCGCTGCCTCTTTACAATGTAGCAGATGCAATTAAAGGCAGGGAACGAGAAATTCAACTTAAACTTGAATCAAAAACTGCGCGGATAAAAAAATTTTTTAAAGGCGACGAGCGCTTTATGATGATGCAGACCATGTACAGGCAGAATCATTATCATCCGTTTTATTCCCTCAGGTCATCTCTTTCAATTTTAATTGAAATACCGTTTTTTATTGCTGCCTATCATTATCTTTCACATAATGAAATTCTTCAGGCATCAAATATTGATTTTGGCTTTATTTCCTTAAATCTGGGGGCACCGGACCATATTTTTAAAACCGGACCGTTTTTTATCAATATCCTGCCAATAGCCATGACTTTAATAAATGTTGTGTCTTCAATGATTTATTCAAAAGGAGCCCCGAAAAAGGAACTTATACAGCTTTACGGACTTTCCCTTGTATTTCTCGTGCTTCTTTATGAATCTCCAAGCGGACTTGTAATTTACTGGATCTGCAACAATATTTTTTCACTCTTAAAAAATGTATTCCAGAAATCAAAATGGTCAAAATATGCATCAGGTTTTATATACGCAGTTTTTGCCTTTGTTATTCTTCTGCTTGCCTGTGCTATTTCTTCAAGACACAATGTTTCTGCAGAACATCTGGCTGTGGTTTGGGGAGCTTTTATCATTTTTATTCTTTCTCCATTTTTTGCATTTAAGGTTTTTAAAAATCAGACTGTAAAAGTCCTGAACAAAATCGATGAACTTTCAGAAAACACTTACAGTTCAATTTTTTATGCAGGCTGCGCTGGTCTTTCTCTTTTTATGGGCTTTGTCCTTTCTTCAAGTGTAATTGCAACAAGTCCGATTGAATTTTCATGTCTTGGAAATACAGACAGTCCTTTCAACTATGTTGTAAGTACATTCTGCTTCTTTACGGGTTTATGTTTCTTCTGGCCGGCAGTTATTTACAATCTCTTTTCCAAAAAAGTAAAATTTTTTTTGAGCATGATAATTTTTGTGCTTTTTGTAAGTGCCCTTGCCAATGTGTACCTTTTCAGTTATCAGTACGGAAACATTTCGCAGACCTTTGCCTTTGAAACAGACAAGGTTTTCAGGAATAAAGGAATCTTTTATCTGGCAGCTCCTCTTTGTCTTGCTGTATTTTCCCTTATACTGTTTCTGCTGCAAAAAAATAAAAGGATAAAAAGTATTACGACATCACTTCTTATTATTTTATGTCTTGCAGAAACCTGTCTTGGAATCTATAAGTCTGATTTTATAATAAAAAAATGGAATGCCAACAAAGAAAACCTGCTTGAAGCCAAACATTCCGGAAAATCCAGAATAGAAAGCATTTATTCGCTTGCAGATGAAAAGAGCGGAAAGAAAAATGTAATCGTGATTTTCCTGGACAGGGGAATCAATTCTTTCATTCCAAAGTTTTTAAGGCACTATCCTGAACTTGAAAAATCATTTGACGGATTTACCTGGTATAAAAACACCCTGAGTTTTGGAAACTTTACCACGGTAGGTGCCCCTGCAATGTGCGGCGGTTATGAATATACACCCGAAAAAATCAATGAACGTTCAGATGAACTTTTACGGGATAAGCACAATGAAGCAAGTCTTGTAATGCCAAAACTCTTTCTTGATGCCGGCTGGAGTGTTACGGTGACAGATCCTCCGCTTCCAAATTATTCAGAAAAGACAGATTTAAGTGCCTTTAAAAAATATCCTCAGATAAAAGTCAGTGAACTTGCAGGAAAGTTTGATGCAAATTATGTAGAGCTTTTTGGCGGCAGCGGGCGTGAACTTGATAAAATCTGTAAAAAACAGGCCAGAAATTTCTGTATAATCCAGTGCCTTTTTCCGCCTGTAAGATTAAATTTCTACAATATTGTAAAGGATGCAGTAAACGAAACAAGTTTTGAACATTATTATTCTTCACTTTATTTTATAAATGAACTTACTGATTTTAACAGCACAAATAATAACTTTTTCTTCATTGAAAACGATGCAACTCATCCAGATTCAGATGCTCCCGACTGGGGAAAAGACGGTCATCTTTTGATTCCAGAAGAAGAAATTAAAAAGTATTATGATTTTAAGGATTCAAAAGACCTTGTTCATTACCGGGTTAATGCTCTTTGTATAAAGGAAGTAGCAAAATGGCTTGATTACCTGAAAGAAAATAATGCCTATGATAATTCAAGGATTATCATTGTTTCTGACCATGGACGGGGAATTCATCTTGAAGATTTTAACGGTTTTGCTGAGTATGAGGCACCTGCATTTTTCTCTGCACTTCTTCTGTATAAGGATTTTAACAGCAGGGGCCGGGTTAAAACTGACGGTACATTCATGATGAATGCAGATACTCCATTCCTTGCAAAAGAAGGTCTGGGATTAAGCAGCAAAAATCCCTTTACTCAGAAAGAACTTGTACAGGAAAAAGACGGTGAAGTTCACCTTCATTATGCTGAAACAACCAGTACTACAAAAATCTATAACAACAGAAAGTTTGACTTAAAGAAAACAAAAGGCTGGGCTGTAAGAGACAATATTTTTGATGAAAAAAACTGGAGAAGACTGGACTAACGTGCTCGCTTATGTGAACAGCGTAAAAGGAAGACTGCTATTTCTTCCCCTTTAATTTTTTTGCCATTCCGCGTAGTCCTCCGACAATTGCTTCCATTAAATTAAAGACAGGCGGGCAGTGAGCCTTTATGTCTGCAAGGGTAAAGGTGAGGGGAGACTGCATTATGCTTACAATGCGGGAATCATTTATCAGGTGAACCGGATTGAACTGGAATTTAGGATTGTCAATCATTGCCTTAATGTCATCAGGAATATCTCCGGCTTCCTTTATACGTTGCTGCAAAGCCTTGTCTGCCAGCTTGTAGTAGGGGATGTAATTTTTCCCTGAAAACTCGCTGGAATAATAGTGGATTATTTTTGCCTCTTTAAGAAAGGCAAGTCCCCCGTGACTTGGCTGACAGTTCCATTTTCCGTCCAGAAATTTCATTTTTAAGCCTGTCCGGTAATTTGCTTCATTTAATGCGCTCTGATCATGTTTGTCATGTTTTTCGTAAGCCGAGTATTTCCAGATTTCATTCCAGGACTTAAAAAGTGCTGTAGTTTCTGCCTTGTGGTCAGGTGTATCCTGTTTTCCCAGAATAAGGCCGCCGTTAATGTTTGCTCCAAGGGCTTTTGTTCCTGAAAATCCCAGTTTTTTATCACGGGCAAGAAAATATTTTTTATGAATGTGCTCATCTAAGCTGCAGTGGCCGTCTAAGACGCCGCCTGTAACAGCATCTTCTTTTTCAATACCACTTAAATCGTCACAGATAACAGTATCACAGTCAATGTATAAAAAAGAGTCTTCTATATAGTCTGGTATGGAAGTTTTTATGAGACGTGAACGGTCAACGTTAGGAACAGAATCGTCGAAATCAACAGAAATAATTTTTGAAACATAGTGTGAAAGGGCAGTGCGTTTGTTTTCTTCTGTAAAACTGGCGTTCGTCTTGTTGTCAGTAAGCACGATAATCTGAGCCAAAGGATTGTGCTTTCGGAGAGAATAAGCTGACATCAGAGCCTGCTCGTAATACAAATCCTTGGGTGTTGAGGTTAGGACATACACATATTTCATAAAAATTTAATCCCTGCTGAACAAATCACGTGTGAAAATCTTTTCTTTTACGTCGGCTAGTTCTTCTGAATATCTGTTTGCGATGATTACATCACATTCTTTTTTGAATTCTTCGAGATTTTTTGTGACTTTTGAATTAAAGAAATCATCACCTTTGTATGTTGGCTCGTAGACAATGACGGGAATGCCTTTTGCTTTGATTCGTTTCATTACGCCCTGGATTGAGCTCTGACGGAAGTTGTCACTGTTCGCTTTCATTGTGAGTCGATAAACGCCAACAGCCTTTGGATGCTTGTGTATGATTGTGTCGGCGATGAAGTCCTTTCGCGTTGTGTTGGATTCTACGATTGCCTGAATCAAATTCTGAGGAACGTCCCGGTAGTTCGCAAGAAGCTGCTTTGTGTCCTTTGGCAGACAGTATCCGCCGTAACCGAAACTTGGATTGTTATAGAAGTCGCCGATTCGAGGGTCAAGACAGATTCCCTGAATGATTGATTTTGTATTCAATCCGCGGACTTCGGCATAAGTATCAAGTTCGTTGAAGAAAGCAACGCGCAGGGCAAGATAGGTGTTAGCGAAAAGCTTGATTGCTTCGGCTTCGGTGCAGTTGGGATGCAATACTTCGATATTTTCTTTGATTGCGCCTTCTTTTAAAAGATCCGCGAATTTTTCTGCCTGAATTTTAAGCTCCGGGGAATCTTTTGGCCAGCTTACGACGATTCGGCTGGGGTAGAGGTTATCATAAAGAGCGTGACCTTCTCGCAGAAATTCCGGTGAGAAAAGCATATTCTTATAACCTGACTCAATACGAAGCTTTTCTGTGTAGCCGACTGGAACCGTTGATTTTACGATGATCGTCGCCTTTGAGCCAGATTTTTTTACCAGCTCCACTACAGCCTCAACGCTTGAAGTATCAAAGTAATTCTTTTCCGGATCATAGTTTGTGGGCGTTGAAATGATGATAAAATCAGCATCCTTGTATGCAAGATTTGCATCAGTTGTGGCCGTGAGATTTAGTTTTTTTGTAGAAAGATATTCTTCAATTTCCTTATCGATAATCGGAGACTTTTTGCTGTTAATTAAATCAACTTTTTCCTGTACGATGTCAACGGCGTAAACCTCATTGTGCTGTGCAAGAAGAATGGCATTTGAAAGACCGACATATCCTGTGCCTGCGACTGCGATTTTCATAGAAACCTCTAAATAAAAAAAATGACAATATATCACTCTATTCTATTTATTTTTGATATAATCAGCAAGACAGGGAGAAAAGTGAATTTAGGATTCTTTATGGAAAAAATCTTTTTTTTATGGTAAATTCTTCTCATGAGTGTTATAGATTTAGAAAACAAGACCGTACTTGTTACTGGGGCTGCCGGCTTTATCGGAAGTTTCCTTTCAAAAAGAATTATCGAATCTACAAAATCATGCCATATTATTGGCCTTGACTGTATTACTGACTATTACGATGTATCTCTCAAAGAAGAGCGACTGGATATGCTTGCCAAATTTGGCAACAGGTTTACCTTTATTAAAGCGGATATTGCCGACAAAAACGCGATGGAAAAAATTTTTACTGAAAATAAGATTTCTGTCGTAGTGAATCTTGCGGCTCAAGCCGGCGTGCGTTATTCAATCGACAATCCTGACGCATACATTCACTCAAACATGCTTGGATTCTATACGATTCTTGAGCTTTGCCGTCATTATCCTGTTGAGCATCTTATCTATGCTTCTTCTTCCAGCGTTTACGGCACGAACAAAAAAGTTCCGTATTCCACAGAGGACAAGGTTGATAATCCTGTTTCCCTTTATGCGGCCACAAAAAAATCCAACGAGCTTTTTGCCCATGCTTATGCAAAACTCTACAAGATTCCATGCACGGGCTTGCGTTTCTTTACCGTTTATGGCCCCATGGGGCGGCCGGACATGGCATATTTTAAATTCACGAATAAACTGGTGAAGGGTGAGCCGATTCAGATTTATAACATGGGCGACATGAAGCGTGATTTCACATATATTGATGATATCGTGACAGGAATTATGAACGTAATGAAAAAAACACCGGAAGAAACTGAGGACGGAGCTCCATACAAAGTCTACAACATCGGAAACAATAGCCCCGAAAGCCTCATGTATTTTGTTGAGACACTGGAAAGCTGCCTGCTCAAAGAAGGAATCATCACAGGTCCAGCCAAAAAGGAGCTTTTACCAATGCAACCCGGTGATGTTTATCAGACTTATGCCGATGTCTCCGACTTGCAGAAAGATTTCGGCTTTAAACCTGCCACACCGCTTGCCGAAGGCTTGGCGCGCTTTGCGGCATGGTATAAGGGATATTACAGGAAATAATATTATTTCTCTGGGTCATGAAAAATCATTTTGTACTGATAACATATTCAGCTAATTTTTCCAGATCTTCCTTCTGCTTTTTGGCGACAAGCGGGTAGTGCTCTTTTGCCCGTTTTGCATATTCATCATAAATCATCTGGTCAAAAAGCTGTACAAGACGGTTTTTAATTTCAGAGACAGAATAGGGATCAAAATACAATGCAGCATCTCCGCATACTTCAGGAATAGAACTTGTTCCGCTGGCAGCCACAGGAACTCCGTATTTCATTGATTCCACAGGAGGATAGCCGAATCCTTCGTTTAATGAAGGGTAGATGAAAGCATAGGCATTCTCTGTAAGCAAATCAAGAAAATCCCTTTCTACATAGCCCAGAAAAACAAAGCGCTCAGGATGCTTTAAATGCTTAGTAAAAATGCCTTTATTGGTAACCCCCGTTAAAACAAGCTTAAAGTCATTGGCTATGGCTTTTTCGCAAAGCTGGTCAAAGGCTTCAACAGCCCTGAGGGCATTTTTTGCCCAGCGGGCGGCGGAAGTCACAAGAAAGTATTTTTTTTCAGTAATATTATTTTTATGAAGCGCATCCAGGGAAAGCTTTTTGCTTTCAGTAACCGCCTTGTAATTATCCAGCTGGTCAAAGGTAGGGGATGCGAATACAGGAATTTCTTTTTGCGCCGTTTCAGGATAAAAACTTTTAATTGAAGCCAGAGAATGGTTTGAAATTGTGATTACGTTAATTTTCGGGTCAGTGACAAGGCGGCCGTTGATGACTTTAAGTTTTTTAAGATAATAATTTTTTGCAGGTCCCATAAAAAGGCGGTACTTGATTTTCTCCTTAAGGGATGAAGCATAGTGAAGCATTATGGGGTCAAAGGGCATTTCAAGAGTGCGCAGACCGTGCACCGTGGTGAAGACTTCAATTTCTCCCAGGGGAATATTCTGGTTTAAGTTGAGCATTGCAGAATAGAGCCGGTCTATTTTTGCTTCACGGATTATTTCTGCGACAGATTTTTCGTTGATGTCGTAGAGGGGAATTCCGTTAGTTTTTATCCGTTCAAGGATGTCAGGGTTTATATAAGATTTCGCGTCATAATAGCAGACAAGAGTAAAGCGGTCAAGATATTCAAGCAGCTTAAAAAAAAGCACTTCACCGTAAGCACCGCCACCATGAAAACGGCTTTCCGGGGATGGCTGGGTTGCGGTAAGATCGTAAAGTAGAGTCATATTAAAAATTCCATTTAGCATCGAATCCAAGGATTCTTTCGCACTGAACGTTTTTTATCATATTAATCTGAGAAAGGCGTTTTTCCGTGAATTTTTCATCACATTTGACAGTAATCGGCATTTCCCTGATTTCTTCAACGCATTTTTTTATTTCAGGTGTAAGAATTGCACGGGCAGGAGCTACATAATCGCTTCCAATGACAGGACCACGCTTTGAAAGATACTCATCAAAGTCCAGTTTTCGTCCGTCTGAAGATTTACCAAAATCGAAACCATCTTCTGTAAAAGGAACAAAAGCCATGTTAAAATCAAAGCAGGGATTTAAGGCAGTGCGCTCAAAAGTCTCGTTATCCACGAGGAAGCCGAAGTTTCCGAAGTGACGGTCGCAGTTAAGTGTTATGCAGTCAGCAACAATCATACGGCGGAAACCATCTTCGCAGTTAAATTCCCGGTAGATTTCAAGTAATTTTGGCAGCGTCAGTTTATCTTTATAAAATAACGAAATCGGTCGATATCCATATTTCTGACTTGTGAATATTTTACAGTCAGAAACAATACGACCATCAAATTTCCTTAACGTGTATGTTACTGAATTGCAGATTTTTTCGAAAACCTGACTTGCTAGAACTTCACAATAAGGCTCTAAACCTGTATTTCTGGCTCCTTCACTTCCTGTCTTTATCAGGTGAATGCCATCTTTTTCGTTGAGCCAGCATTTATCATAATTTCCGTCTGTCGTAAGTTCTGGTGATGTGGTTGATATCTGAATTCCAAAAAGTCCGTTACCATCAAATGATAATTTTGAAATTACTTCATCGAAGTTGTTTTCATAAAGATTTACCTGATGCCAGGTAATATTTTCACGTTCACTTTTGACCCAAAGAGTGTCGGTAAGAGAAAGACAGTGTGTAAGAGCAATAAAACCGCTTTTTGTCTTTCCGCCACACATTTCAAGGATTTTGTTTACATGACTTCTGTGTTTAGCAGAACTCCTGTTTGCAACCCATGAATCAATTTCTGCGCACCAGAGTGGAAGGGGATGGTATTCTTTTATTATCCTGCAAAGTTCAAGTTCACCTTCGCCGTCTATGACAAAATCGCAGAGAGGAGTTTCCTTATTTATGAGGGTGTATGTAGGACCTGACATGAAGGTATTTTAGCATAAGTAAAATGGATTTGAAAATAGGAAAAGATTTTTCCAATTATAAAAAAAATATATACAAAAAATATATTTCAGTATATTCTGTTATACAAATTATATATCCGTAAACCTGTAGGTTTGTGGATATATAATTACTGAGAATTATTATGACTAACAAAAAACAAATAACAGTAACAAGTCCTCTTTTGCCGAATTTGCAAGAATTTGAAGCTTGCCTGGAAGATATTTTTCAACGCAAGTGGCTGACAAATAATGGTCACTATCATCAGGAACTGGAAAAGTCACTCGCTGAATATTTAAAAGTTCCCTATCTTTCACTTTTTACTAATGGTACATTGCCTCTTATAACTGCATTGCAGGCACTTAGAATCACTGGTGAAGTCATCACAACTCCATACAGTTTTGTTGCAACCACACATTCAATCTGGTGGAACAACTTAAAACCTGTTTTTGTAGATGTTGACGAAAAAACTGGGAATATTGATCCAGACAAGATTGAAGCTGCAATCACACCGCATACTACGGCAATAATGCCAGTTCATGTTTATGGGACACCATGCGACACCAAGCGAATTCAAGAAATTGCGGATGTTTATGGACTTAAAGTAATTTATGACGCAGCCCATGCTTTCGGCGTCACTGTAAACGGAAAATCCATCCTTGAAAACGGCGACATGAGTACGCTTTCCTTTCATGCTACCAAGGTATACAACACGGTTGAAGGGGGGGCATTGATTTGCCGTGATGAAGCCACTAAAAAGAGAATTGATTATCTCAAGAATTTTGGATTTGCAGATGAAGTTACAGTTGTAGCTCCAGGAATAAATAGCAAGATGGACGAACTTCGTGCCGCATGGGGCTTACTGAATCTTAAGCAGGTTGATTCTGCTATTGAGAAAAGAAGGCATGTAGCGGAATTATACCGTGAATCTTTGAAAAATGTTGATGGAATAAGATTTCTGTCTGATATTGAGGGTGTTCGTCATAATTATTCATACTTCCCGATTTTTATTACTGAAAAAGAATATGGCATGAGTCGAGATGCTCTTTATGCGAGACTCAAAGAACATAATATTCTTGGTCGCCGTTACTTTTATCCTCTTATTTCAAACTTTCCAGTATACCGCGGTTTGGAATCGGCTCGTCCAGAAAATCTTTCAGTAGCGACTAAACTTGCCGCACAAGTTCTCTGCTTACCTATATATGCGGATTTGACGGATGAGGATGTTCAAAGGGTAATTGGGGTTGTGACTCGAAGATGAAAGTCGGAATAATGCAACCGTATTTCTTACCATATCTCGGTTACTGGCAACTCATGAATGCTGTAGACAAATATGTTGTTTATGATGACGTCACTTATATAAAAGGCGGGTGGATAAATCGGAATAATTTTCTCGTGCAAGGAAATGCAAAACTTTTTACTTTTTCTCTTGAAAGTGCAAGTTCTCACAAACTCATAAACGAAATACAGATAAAAGATGATTTTTCAAATTTTACGAAATTTCTAAAATTTAATTATGTAAAAGCTCCTTTTTATGAAGAATGTTTGGCACTTGTTGATAAAATAATTGATTATGAAAAGTTGAATCTTGGGAACTTCCTTTATAATAGTATAAAAGTTATCGCCGATTATCTGAATTTCAAGACAGATATTATTTTATCATCTGAAATCAAAAAAAATGATGAATTAAAGGGCAAGGACAAAGTAATCCATATCTGTAAATTACTTGGAGCTGATGAGTATTACAATGCAATCGGCGGACAGGAATTGTATGATAAGAAAGAATTTTTAACTAATGGAATAAAGTTGTCGTTTGTAAAAACGAATATCAAGCCATACAAGCAGCTGAAGAATGACTTTGTAGGCGGGCTTTCGATTCTGGATATATTGATGTTCAATTCAAAAGAGCAGGTAAAAGAAATGCTTGCTGATTTTGAATTGGTGTGAGGAGTATATGAAAAAGGTCATTATTTTGGGTGCTTCCGGCAATGTTGGTTCTTATCTGACTCACTTCGCAAAGGATTTCTTCGAGAAAGAAGCCTTGCAGGTTATTGCTTCTGGACGAAGAAAAACCAATGTTTTTCAAAATGAGGGCATTGAGTATGTTTCTGTTGATATTACAAGAAAGGAAGATTTTGAAAAGTTGCCAAAATCAGATGTAAAAGCTGTAATGTTGCTTTCTTCTGCTACTCCGTCATATATGGCGAATTACAATCCGGAGAATTACCTTAATACAAATATAATGGGAACATTCAATGTTCTTGAATATTGCAGGAAAGTCAATGCAGAGAGAATTGTTTTTACCCAGACAACATATGACATCTGGTTATACGATCATAATGAAGTGCTAAAAGCTGATTTGCCTCCGAAATTTCCATACACTGGCGACCATGCTGTTTATACGATTTCAAAAAACTCTGCTATTGAGCTTATTAAGCATTATCATGCTGAATACGGCATAAAATATTATATTTTCCGACCTGGGACTGTGTATTGCTGGAGTGATTATCAGTATTACTTCCCTGGTGGAGAAAAGAAAATGCGTCCTCTTTATGTGATGATTAACAGGGCGCTGAATGGTGAGGATATCGAGTTATGGGGCGATCCAGAGTATAAAAAGGATATGCTCTATGTGTATGACTTTGCGCAAGAAATGTGCAAAGGTGTCCTTACAGACAAAGTTGACCACGGAATCTATAACGGAGGAACTGGAAAGCCTGTTTCGATGAGAGAACAGATTCAAGCAATAATTGACGTATTCTCTCCTGCAGGTAAAAAATCAAAAATCGTGTATCTGCCAGAAAAAAAATCTGGAGGCGGAATCCTTTTCGACATAGAAAACGCAAGAAAAGAATTGGGCTACGAGCCTGTTTATGATGTTCATGCAATGTTTGAAGACATGAAGAAAGAAATGACTCTTGGACGATATAGAGAACTTCGTATGGATACAGAAGCTCATAACTAAGGTTGATTGTGATGCGGAAAGAAATAGGTGGATATATTGAATTTGAACATTACTCTGGTAAGCAGCTTCATGGAGACGCAGTAAAGTTGAACTGCGCCAGAAACTGTCTTGCTTATCTTATAAAGTCTTGTAATATTCAAAAAATTTATATTCCCTATTTTCTTTGTGATTCGGTTTGGAAAATTTGCAAAAAATATGGGGTAGATTTTGAATTTTATCGCATTGATGAAAATTTTATGCCTGTTATACCAAGTGAAGATTTCTCAAAAAGTTGGTTGTATGTTGTAAATTATTATGGACAGCTTTCCAATGAATTGATTTTGAAAATAAAAAGCAAAGTTCAAAATCTTATTGTTGATAATGTTCAGGCTTTTTTTCAGCTACCATTGCCTAATATTCATACGATTTATACATGCCGTAAGTTTTTTGGGGTTTCAGACGGAGCATATCTTTATACGGATTCTAAATTCGACGAAGTTCTTGAAGTTGATATTTCATACAAAAGAATGAATTTCCTTTTTGGTCGTTTTGAAAAATCTGCAAATGAATTTTACCATGAATATGCGGCAAATAATGAGCTTTTTGAGCGAGAGCCAATAAAGCAAATGTCTTGTTTGACTGAAAATCTGATGAAGTCCTTTGATTATAAATCGATTGCGCAAGTACGCAATGAAAATTTTAAGTATCTGCATGAAAGATTGAGTTCAACAAATGTACTTAATTTGCAAGTGCCTTGTGGTGCATTTGCCTATCCTTTTCTTGTGGAAAATGGTGCAAATATAAGAAAAAAATTGCAGCAGAAAAATATCTACATTCCAATTCTTTGGAGTGATGTTTTTGAACTTTGTAAAGACACGACTTTGGAATATAAATATGCCCTTAATATTTTACCACTTCCTGTTGACCAGCGTTATGGCTGTTTGGAAATGGAATATATGTTGCAGCAGGTGAAATAATAGACGAGAGAGTTTGTACGTCGGGAGAAAAAAATGATATCATTGACACAAGAGGATGTAATGCGGAGCTGGGGGGGGACCTATGACCACCCCTTGCTGTCTATCGCCTGTATCACATTTAATCATGAAAAATATATCCATGATACACTTGATGCTTTTCTTACGCAGAAAACAAATTTTCCATTTGAAATAATTATTCATGATGACTGTTCAAACGATGAGACTGCAAAAATCATTCGTGAATATGAGATAAAATTTCCCAAAATCATTAAGCCAATTTTTCAAAGTGAAAATCAGTATTCAAAAGGGACAAGAGCAATCCTCGCAACTTTTGTATACCCGAAATGCAGTGGCAAATACATCGCACTATGCGAAGGCGATGATTACTGGATTGACGAAAACAAATTGCAGAAGCAAGTCGATTTTCTTGAAGCAAATCCAGATTACGGATTGTGTTACACAAAGATAAAATCATTTTATCAGGATACTCAGTCTTTTTTGCCAGGCTTCATAGGTGGCCCGGTTTCTACTTTTGAAGATTACCTTATAAATGGAAATCAAAAAAGAACAACAACGCTCACTTATGTCATGCGAAAATCTCTTTGTGACCAATATGTAAAAGAGATAAATCCATCTGAGCAACATTGGCTTTTGGGGGACTATCCGCTGACTTTGTTTTTGCTGAAATACTCAAAGGCAAAATATTTCGATGAGGTCACTGCTGTTTATCGTGTTCTTTCGGAATCTGCCAGCCACTCTGTAAATCCAGAGAAAATATTGAAGCTCAACAGATGCTTGAACGACATACAGTTGTTTTTTGCTGAAAAATATAATGTGCAGGGAGTGATAAAAATTACTGACCGTGAACTGTATTCCGGTATGTTTTTTAATGCCGTTGCTAATGCGACAAAAGACAATACAAAAGAAAAAAGAGAAGTAATTGTTCAGATTTATAAGAATCTTGATAAACCCACAAAAAAAGAAAAGATTTTTATGAGTTTCTGTAAAACTGTGTTAGGCATCGCTCTTCTTAGAGCATATCATAATGTGAAAGTGTTTTTCGTCGAATAGGAATATAAAATGGATAAAGAACAAAAGTTTGCGCCAATAATAATTCCGACTCTGAATAGAATTGATAAATTCAAGAATTGCGTAGAATCTCTCGCAAAAAACTTATATGCAGACAAGACAGAGCTTTATATTGGTTTGGACGCTCTTCCCGAAAAGAATCCCGAAAAATATGAAGAAGGTTACAAGCAGATTTGTGCCTATATTCCGACTATCACAGGATTTAAAGTGGTCAATGTTATAAAACGTGAGAAAAACCTTGGTGTAATTGAGAATTGCAAGGATTTGTTTAGAATCGTCCTTGAAAAACATGACACTTTTATCTTCTCGGAAGATGACAATATTTTCGCTCCTGCTTTTCTCTCTTATGTAAACCATGGTCTTGAAAAATTCAAGGATGACAAGTCTATCAGAAGCATTTGTGGTTACTCTTATCCGATTGACTATCCTGAAAGCAATGCCAATGTCGTGAAAATGCAAACATACTGCAGTGACTGGGGATTTGGAACATGGAAAGACAGATATACTGAAATCCGTGATGTAATGAATCAGAACTATTTTATTGATTTGTTCAAAAGCAGAAAAAAGGCTAAACTATTAAGAAAAACAAGTCGTAAGAATTTTATTTGGGCTTTCGGCTGTCTACCACCATCAACAACAAGTATACGCCCGATGGATTATACAAGGTCAGTATTTCAGATTATGAACAATCAGTATTCGATAATGCCAAAAATTTCGCTTGTAAAAAATACAGGCTGGGATTTGAGCGGTGTTCATAGTCTTCCAGATACAGAGCACATACGGAATTTGTGCAGTCTTTTCAATAATCAGAAACTATATGAAAAAAGCGAATTTGATACTTTTTGTTTTTTCGATGACGAAACAGAAAGTATCAACAAACAGATAGACAAAACGATTTTTGGTGCTTATGAAAAAAAATATTACCCGAAAGTTGTTGTGAAGGCAACTTTGTTCAGGCTGGGATTACTTGGATTAGTAAGGAAAATTTTGAAAAAAAATGCCAGTCAAGAGGAGATTAGAAAATGAAACTGAAGGAAAAAATACGTGCACATCTGAATAATTTTCTCAGAACATCAATATTTCTGAGCGAAGATAAAAAAGTTCTTTTGAGAAATATTGATTATATGGTCAACAATTCTCAAAAAAAGGACAAAGTCATTTATACCTGCTTCACCGGCAATTATGACGATATTCTTCTTCAGAACTATATAGACAATTCTTTTGATTATGTTTGTTTTACTGATTCAAAAGAGCTTCTAAGCTACAATCACTATGGTGTTTGGAAAATCAAACCATTGAAATTTTCAGAGCTGGATAACACAAAAAATGCACGCTGGCACAAAACTCATCCTCACATTCTTTTCCCTGATTATTCAGAGAGCATCTGGATTGACGGAAATATCAATATAAATGACAGATATGTTTTTGACCAGATATCTCAAAGAAATACTGACCTGCTAATTCCTTTTCACTGGAAAGATGATTGCATATACAATGAAATTGAGAATGTCATGGCGGCAATTGTTCCTGAAGGCGGTGAAACTAGAGAAAATGTTGATAAAATGTCGAATTTCTTGATTCAGAACAATTTTCCAAAACATTACGGTTTGAATGAGACCAATTTTGTGTACAGGCGACATAATAATTATGAAATTATACGAATCATGGAAGAATGGTGGGGATTTATACGAGATTACACTAAGAGGGATCAGCTGTCCCTTTCTTATGTTCTGTGGAAGCACGGAATAAAACCTAATGATATTGCGATTGATAATTTGAGACAGAAATCAGAATCGGTCTTGTTTGTCCAACATAAATCTGGAAAATAAAAAAATGAGACTTGACAAAACAAAAAATACACTCAGAAATACGTTCTGGGGATTCGTTCAACAACTCGTACAAATTCTTCTTCCGTTTTTTGCACGGACAATTCTCATAAAACTGCTTGGTTCGGAGTATCTAGGATTAAACAGTTTGTTTTCCTCTATTCTTCAAGTCCTAAACCTTGCTGAAGCGGGTTTTTCAAGTGCGATTGTATTCAGTATGTACAAGCCCATTGCAGAGGACAATCACGAAGAAATCTGCGAGCTCCTATCCCTTTATAGAAAGGTTTACAGAATAATCGGGAGTGTAATAATTCTTATTGGACTTGCTCTTTTGCCTTTTTTACCACGTCTCATAAACGGGAACCCGCCAAGTGATGTAAACATATATGTTCTCTATCTGATTTATCTTTCAAATAGTGCATTAAGTTATTTTCTTTTTGCATATAAAAATTCATTGTTTGCAGCATTTCAAAGAAATGATTTGACAAGCAAACTTTCTACTTTACTCGCTGTACTTCAGCCGGCAGCGCAAATAGCTCTTATATTCTGTTTTAAAAATCTCATCGTCTATTCGATTGTCGTGCCTGCAATCTCTGTGATTCGCAATTTGGGAACTTATTTTCTGGCAAATAAATACTTTTCACAATATAAGTGCAATGGCATGGTATCAAAAGAAATCCGTAGAAATATTTACAAACGTGTTTCCGGTCTATTTATCGGCAAATTAAGTCAGACTACGCGAGATTCATTCGATAGCATTTTCATTTCCTCATTTATAGGGCTTACATCGGTCTCCATTTACAGCAACTATTATTACATAATGAACGCCATACATGGTTTCTTACAGGTTATCGCAACAAGCATGTCGGCAGGGATTGGAAACAACATGGAATTGGAAAATAAAGAAGAAAATTATTCCCTTTTTTCTGCCATAACTTTTTTATATATGATGTTGAGCGGATGGAGTACAGTCTGCCTATTGTGTCTTTTTCAGCCGTTTATGATGTTATGGATGGGTGAGAATATGTTAATGTCCATGCCGACAGTCATAATTCTCTGTCTTTATTTTTACCTTTTGTGTATGGGTGATATAAGAGGAGTTTTTGCAGGTGCAGCTGGACTGTTTTGGGAAACAAGATACAAATCTATAATAGAATCTATTGCTAACATTATTTTGAATTATACACTTGTAAGATACTTAGGACTTTTGGGTATAATACTTGCAACTGTCATAACAATAATTTTCATTAATTTCGGCTATGGTTCTGTTATTCTTTTTAAATACTACTTTAAGAGCAGGAAACACTTATTTTCTTATTTTCTAACAAATTTTGTGTATTGTTTTGTCACAGGCCTTTGCTGTATTATAACATTTTTTGCTTGTGAATTAATGTTCAATGGAAATACAATATCTCATTTTATAGGGAGATTAGGATTTTGTCTTCTGATTCCACCTCCATTCTATTTTATCGTGTACAGAAAGAACTTTAATAGTCCTAAAGTAAAAAGTATCATCAGTAAAATATACGGAAAGTAGTCATAATTCTAAACACTGGAAAATATATCGGATAAGCGAAGAAATTATTAAAAAAGCATGTAAAAAGTAATTATGCCCGCCATAATTTTCCCAAATACATTTCCGTTCTTCCTACAAGGGCGGGGTTCAACCACATAATCGTGATAATTAACTTCAATAAAACTAGCTTAACAGGATTTTTGTTGTACTTGTGCTGGAAAATACAACATGAAAGCAAACTGTTTATTTTTGAAACGCCTTTGTAGAAGTTTATAGGTGCTTTTGAAGTGTCAGATCCTCCTTTTAGGTGCTGAATTTGAGGCCCTTCAATGAGTCTGCGTTCTTTTCCTGCAAGAGCCATTCTTTTTTGCATGTCTGTTTCTTCATAGTAGAGGAAGTAGCGTTCGTCAAACCAGGCTAGCTCATCATTTTTTACGAATAAATCTGCACCTGTAACGTAGTCAACATCACCCAAAACTTTCTGTATTTTGTCAGGTTCTTTTCCAAGATTTTTGTTTTTAATGAATGGAATAATCAGTTTGTATGAACGAAACATATCTTTTAGAGCATCTTTAATTTCTGTGTTTATTGTGCGGAATTTTCCAGCCGAGTGAATTATATTATCATTTTCATCAAGAAGATTTGCTCCAATGGCACCAAGTTTTTCTTTTTCCGGACAGTTTTCCCACCAGTCATAGAAAATTTTTACTGCATTGTTAAGGAGTACAGTGTCTGAATTAAGATAAAAAATATATTTTCCCCGGGCTTTTTCAATCCCCCTGTTATTGGCAGCCCCGAATCCAAGATTAGCCTTGTTTTCAATAAGAATTACATCGGGAAAATCTTTTTTTAGCATTTCAATTGAGCCGTCTTTTGAATCATTGTCAGATACAATTACTTCAAAATCAATGTCTTTTGTAAACTTATAGACTGATTCAAGACAGTTTTTGAGAAGGGTACATGTATTATAATTTACGATTATGACTGAAACATCCATACTTTACATAAAATCCTGTATGCACAAGGTGATTTTATCATACTAAATATTTTTTATCAAAATTTGTGTCATTCAGAAAAAGATTTAGACTTTCTTTCCAGTCCGGGAGCGTAATTCCCAGTTCTTTTTGAATCTTAGACTTGCTGAGCACAGAATATGACGGTCTTTTTGCAGGAGTGGGGTATTCTTTAGTTGTACAGGGATTTACAGCGCAATTTTTATTGATAATGCAGCCAGACTTTGTACCCAGACTTAAGATTTCGCAGGCAAAATGAAACCATGTAGTCTCGCCATTATCGGTGACATGATAGATTCCATTTGTAACCTTTTCTCCTGAAAATCTTTTTAAAATAATGCAGGAAATAATTGAAGCAAGCGTGCTGCAGTTTGTAGGTGTTCCCATCTGGTCACAAACGACTTTCACGCTTTCCCGGGTATTCATTAAACGGATCATAGTATATACAAAGTTCTTTCCGTAAAATCCATAAAGCCAGGCTGTGCGAAGTATATAATAATCTTCAGTTTCTGACATGACGGCTTTTTCACCTTCAGCCTTTGTTTTTCCGTATATACCCTGGGGATTAACAGTGTCTTCTTCCGTATATGGACGAATATTTCCCCTTTCGTCTCTATTACCTTTTCCGTCAAATACATAGTCAGTTGAAATGTGAATAAGGGGACATCCAAGCTTTTTTGAAAGACGGGCAATGTTTTCAGGGCCTTTTGCGTTCAGTGCCCGGGCGGAATCTGCTTCAGATTCTGCTTTATCAACGGCAGTATAGGCTGCACAGTTTACTATAAAAGAAATATCCTTACCGGAAGCAAAACTTTCAAGTTTCTTATAGTCGAGAATGCTGACACTGCTGTCAGTACCTGTATAATCAATATTTTTTTCTCCAAGGGTACGGCAGAGCTGACTGCCCAGCATTCCTTTACATCCGATTATCCAAACCATAATTCAATTCACAATGCTCAAAATATAATAAGGAACTATTTTCGGTCTCCGTAGTTTGCACTGATCCAGTTTTTATATTCGCCTGAAAGAATGTGATCTACCCATTCCCTGTGATCAAGGTACCAGTTTACTGTAAGCAAAAGGCCCTGTTCAAAGGTCATCCTGCGTTCCCAGCCCAGTTCTCTCTTGATTTTTTTACAGTCGATTGCGTATCGCGCATCATGTCCCGGCCGGTCCTTAACATGAACGATTGTTTTTTCTACATCAGAAGCTGTTTTGTTTACCTTTGGAGCGGTAAGTTCAATAACCTTGTGCAAAAGTTCGATGTTCTGCCATTCATTTTCACCGCCGATATTATATTTTTCACCGCTTTTTCCTCTGTTTACAATCTGCCAGACTGCACGGTTGTGGTCTTCTACATAAATCCAGTCACGGATGTTCTTTCCTTCACCGTAAACAGGAAGATTTTTTCCGTCACGGATATTAGAAATCATGAGGGGCAGAAGTTTTTCAGGAAACTGATATGGCCCGTAGTTATTTGTACAGTTTGAAAGAGTAAGAGGAAGTCCGTAAGTGTGATAATAAGCCATTGCAATGTGATCTGAACTTGCCTTGCTTGCTGAATATGGTGAGCGGGGATCATAAGGAGTGCTTTCAGTAAAATATCCTGTCTCGCCCAGAGAACCGTAAACTTCATCTGTAGAAATATGATGAAAAAGAACATCGTCACGAAGATTGTCCAGGGAACAACCCCAGTATTTTCGTGCAGCATCAAGAAGTGTAAAGGTTCCCGTTACATTCGTCCGGATAAAAGCCTCCGGCCCCAGGATAGAGCGGTCAACATGACTTTCTGCTGCAAAATGAATTACTGTATCTATGTCGTACTGCCTGAAAATACGTTCAATTTCGGCGCGGTCACAGATGTCAACCTTTTCAAAGAAATAGCGCCGCTCACTTTCACTTACACCCTTGCCGAATTTTTTCTCAACCATGGAAAGGTTTTCAGGGTTGCCGGCATAGGTTAAGGCATCAACATTAACGATTTTCCCCTTAAAGCCAGAATCCATGAATTCTTTTGAACCCGTTGCACTGAGACCGAACAGATAGTTTATGAAGTTAGAGCCGATAAAGCCTGCACCGCCGGTGATTAATATATTTTGTAATTTTCTTGCCATTTATTTACCCGTCCATTTTCCATTTAAATCAAAATATTCCCCATCAGGATTAAACAGGGGATGCTTAGTGTCTTTTTCACTTAAATGCGGCTCTATATCCGCTGCTACAGCATTCCAGTCAATCCCGATAATCGGGTCATTCCACATCAGTCCGCCTTCACCTTGAGGATCATAAAAATCAGTACATTTATAGGCAAAAACAGCTGTTTCACTCAAAACATAAAAACCGTGGGCAAATCCTTCTGGAATGTAAAACTGATTCTGTTTTTCAGAATCCAATATTACACCATAATGCTTTCCGAAGGTAGAAGAGCCTTTCCGAAGATCAACAGCCACATCGTATACTTTTCCGAATACAGAGCGAACAAGTTTTCCCTGGGGATGTTTTGTCTGAAAGTGAAGGCCGCGAAGTACTCCCTTTGAAGAAGAAGACTGGTTATCCTGCAGGAACTTCATTTTAAGACCGGCATCAAAAAAATCACGTTCAGAATAAACCTCAAAAAAATATCCCCGTGCATCACCGAAAACTTTCGGCTGAATTTCATAGAGTCCTTCAAAAATATTTCCGTCAGAAGACATACATTTTCTAAATTCAAACATAGAATTACCTTTCTGCAATATATCTTAAATATGCACCGTAGTCAGTCTTGTATCCACCAGCCAGTTCCAGCAGTTCTTCTTTTGTAATCCAGCCGTTTGAATAAGCTATTTCTTCAATGCAACTTACATACATACCCTGACGTTTTTCGATTGTTGCAATAAAATTTGAAGCTTCTAAAAGACCGTCATAAGTTCCTGTATCAAGCCAGGCCATGCCCCGGCCTAAAAGTTCCACAGAAAGGGAGCCTTTTTTAAGATACTCATTGTTTACTGCCGTAATTTCAATTTCACCCCGGGCAGAAGGCTTTACTTTAGAAGCAATTTTTACAACTTCATTGTTGTAAAAATAAAGACCGGGAACTGCATAATTTGATTTAGGTTTTAAAGGCTTTTCTTCAATTCCAAGTACCTTTCCCTTATCGTCAAATTCAACAACACCGTATGCGCAGGGATCTTTTACCATATATCCGAAAATTACCGCACCGTCTGTAGAGTTTTCTATGCGTTCCCTGGCTTTTTTAAGGGTTTTTGTAAAACTCTGACCGTAAAAAATATTGTCACCCAGAACAAGGGCAACGCTGTCATTTTTAATAAAATCCTTTCCTACGATAAAGGCATCAGCAAGCCCTCTCGGACTATCCTGGACAGCATATTCAAAGTTCATTCCAAGCCAGGCTCCGTCCCCAAAGAGTTCCTTAAAAAGAGAAATATCCCTTGGAGTAGAAATTATTAAAACTTCTCTGATACCTGCCAGCATAAGGCAGGAAAGAGGGTAGTAAACCATGGGTTTGTCGTAAAGGGGGAGAATCTGTTTTGAAACAGCCTTTGTAATGGGATACAAACGGGTTCCTGATCCGCCGGCTAATATTATGCCTTTCATTTTTAACTCCTGCATATGATTATAATAAAAACCTGATAATTATGAAACAATTACAAAACAATAGTGATGATATTAATTATAATATCATTCATCTAAAACAGGATTTACTATTTCACTTTTTCATTTATAATACAAACTTTAATTTTAATGTAAATTAAATATTATTTCCATACAAACAGTTTTTTTTATTCTGTAACTGAATTTCATGCAAGCGTGCCGGTGGTAAATAAATACAGACTTCTTCAGCTTCTTGTCGCCGTTGAACTTATTCCATATAATTAAATCATGCTCCTTTATCTTGCGCTGAAAAACATTGTCTCTAAAAAAAGTTCCTTTGTAATTATTTTTTTCATTTCCTTTGCGGTTATGCTCTTTGTAGTTACAAATTCTGTTTTTGACAGTACGGAAAAAGGCATTCAGCAGACTTTTGTTTCTGGTTTTACGGGAGATATCGTTATAAGGCCCCTTTATAAAGCGCCCCTTTCCTTATTTGGTGACGAAACTCCTGTCACGGGAAAACACACTGAACTTCCAGCTCTCATTCCCTATGATGACATTTATTCTTATCTTGAAAGCTTAAACAAATTTTCACACCTTATTCCTCAGGTTACTTCTCTTGCTGCCGTTGACCTTCCTTCAGGTAAGAGTCCTGTTTTTCTTTTCGGAGTGGATGCTTCTTCATATCTTAATGCAATGTCGTCAATAAAAATTCTTGAGGGAAAGGCTTTTGAAAAAGGTCAGAAAGGGGTAATGCTTTCAAAAAAAGTGTCTGAAAAGTTTAATCTGAAAACAGGTGACAATAGTCAGTTCATTGTCCAGGAAGGTTTTTCTTCTAAAATCCGTTCTGCCCCGGTCACAGCCCTTTATGAGTATAAAATTGATAATCCCGTCATGGACAGAATAGTTCTTTCAAATCCTGAACTTGTCCGCGAATTAACCGGAATGAATGAATATTCTTCCCAGGGCGATATTGTTCTTTCCGAAAGGGTGGAAGAGCTTTTAGGCGATTTTGATATGGATTCACTCTTTGAAGAAGCAGAAGATTTTGAAAAAATAAGAGAAAGTGAAGATGAGGACACTGTGACTGTAAGAGAAAATAAAGACCAGGCTTTGTTTGAAGATGAACAGTCAATTCACAGCTCTTCATGGAATTTTTTGATTCTTAAAGCCAGTAATCCTGCAAAAACTTCCTCCCTCATAAAAAAACTTAACAGAGATTTCAGGGAAAGACAGTGGCCGGTGCAGGCTGTAAACTGGCGGAGTTCTGCTGGAAACACAGCCTTTTATCTTTATATTCTCCGGCTGATATTAAATGCGGGAATAATCATAGTTCTTGCGGCAGGTTTTATTGTTGTAAATAATACTCTTGTAATAAATGTTCTGGACAGAATAAGGGAAATCGGAACAATGCGGGCAATCGGGGCTGAAAAAACTTACATCATAAAAGAATGTGCTTCAGAAACCATGATTATGTCCTTTACTGCAGGTATTGCAGGCTGCATCTTTGGCGCCGCCTTTTCATCCTTTCTTTCTGCCTTAAACATTACCTTTACAAATTCTTTTTTGATTCAGCTTTTCGGCGGGGAAACCTTAAAAACAAGCCTGACTTTTTCAAATCTTTTAACTTCCTTCTGCCTTTCTTTATTTCTGGGAATGATCGCCTGGATTTATCCTGTAATTAATGCTTTAAAAGTAAATCCTGTTGAAGCAATGCAGGGGGCAAAATGATTTACAGTATTAAGCTTGCCCTGCGTTCCTTAATCTACAGAAAATCTCAGTATTTAAGCCTTTTTCTGGTCTGTCTTTTTGGAGCAGCCGTTTCCCTGTGTTCAATCAGCATTTCCAGCGGAATGATAAAAAGCTTAAACCGAAAGGCAAAAATCTATTACGGCGGGGACTTTACCCTCATGTGTTCCTATGGAAAGGGACTTGAAATTTATGACTGTAAGGAAAAACTGGAAAAGATTAAAAGCCTTCTGCCGCCTGATGCCTGCCTTTCTGCAAGAATCGATTTTGCTGCAAGAAGAAACTCTTCACTTTATTTTGAAGGAAGTCAGGCCCTGCAGCAGACAATTAAGGGAATCCGTCTTGAAGATGAAAAGGAGCTTTTATCTTCCTTTACTTTTGCAGAAGGAAGCTTAAATGAAGTTGATCCTGACAATTTCATTCTTCTTTCTTCTCCTGTTGCCTCTCTTTTAAATGTAAGGCCGGGGGATGAGGTAACGCTTCAGCTTAAAACATTAGACGGACTTTTAAACACAGTAAATGTAAAGGTAGGGGCTGTATTTTTAGATTCCAGCGCCTTCGGCATGTACACCTCTTACATTAATTTTGACATTTTAAAGACTGCAAGAAATTATCCTGAAAATTATGCTGACAGAATCTGCGTGAACTTTGGGCACAGAAACCTTTCTGAAAAAGAGCTACATAAATATTATTCCCTTTTAAGCCGGGAGTTTAATTTTGAACCTTACGTAACTGAAAAAGATTCATTTACGGACAGGCAGTACTCTTTTGAAAGGGAAAGCTGGGGTTTTATCCCTTTAAGTGCCAACCTGACTGAAGTCCAGGTGATGGAAAAGGCTATGAATGCAGTCATAACTTTTGTAATCATAATGCTTACCCTGATTATTATTGCAGGAATCGGAAGCACTTACCGTGTAATCATAATGAAAAGAATCAACGAAATCGGCATTTATATGGCTGTGGGTATGAAAAAACCTTCAATTCTTCTAAGCCTTATTTTTGAATCACTTCTTCTTCTCCTTGCAGGCTGTCTTTCAGGACTTGCACTATCACTTGTGCTCAACAGGATTCTTCTTCTGCCTGATTTTTCCTTTATTCCTGCCTTTGATATGTTCCTTGAAAACGGTAACCTTACTCCAGCCTTTGATGTTATTAAAAGTGCAGCCGTACTTTTAAGTATTATATCTGCAACACTTGCTGCTGTTATTTATTCAAGCCTTAAGTCCATAAGAATTATGCCTGTTGATGCCCTGGCAGAAACAGAATAAGGCGGGGACTTAAGAACTGTTAATTTTGATAAGGAGAAATCAATTATGAATTCAAAAAAACTGACTTTATTCACCTTAATATTTTCTCTTCTTCTTTTTAATGCTTTAAGTTTGACTGATGAAGAGGCCCTTTCTCTTCTTTTTAAAACCCAGGGAACAACCGCCTTTTACGGAACTGACTTTACTGCAAGCTATGAAGTTGTACAGCAGAAACCGGGAGAAGGAAGAAGCCGTACAAATGCAAAAATTTACAGGCGCGACTCTGAATCAAAATGGACTATCCTTATTTCTTCCCCCCTCAAGGATAAAGGCAAAGGCTATCTTCAGACAGAAAACAACATCTGGTTTTATGATCCTGCTGACCGCCGCTTTACCTTTACCAGTTCAAAAGACAAGTTCCAGGGAACCAATGCAAACACTTCTGACTTTGCCCCCATGCATTACACACAGGATTACAGTATTACAGGAACCAGTGAAGTAAAATTAGGAGCATATGACTGTGTCCTTTTTGAACTTAAGGCAAAATCTAAAAATGTTGATTATCCTTTCATTAAGCTCTGGGTTTCAAAAAATGACGGCCTAACCCGCAAAAAGGAAGATTATTCCCTTTCAGGCCAGAAATTAAGGACTACAGGCATTCCTTCCTACCAGAAAATTGACGGAAACGGTTCTGTTTATCAGATTCCGGTAAGCATGGTAATACAGGACAACCTTAAGGGCAAAAAAATCAACGGAAAAATGGAATATGAAAAGACTGTAATTTCCATTTCAAACGCCAGCCTTGAAAAACAGGATGATGCCGTATACACTAAACCATACCTTGAGTTAATGAGCGGCAAATAAAGTTGAATTCTTTTAAAAAAGTCTTTTTTTCTTCTTTCTTTTTTCTTTCCTCATGTTTTTTTGTTTTTCCCGACACTCCTGCAGATGATAATTCTGCCGTTCTTATTGAAGTCTCTGATGTTTTTGCTGATGAAATCCAGTTTGATAAGCAGGACAATGCAAAAGACCTTGCAGACAGTGATGAGGCCCTGGAAGACGACATCGATTCGCTTTTTAATGATGCAGAAGACGTGGAAGAAGCAGTTGTTACCCAGGAAGAAAAGGCAGGCACAGACTATAATATCCAGCTGGGTACCATTAAGCTTCCCATAGAAGTTTCAGGCTTTTTGAATACTGAAATGGGGGCAGCCTATACCCGGGAGCAGTCTGAAAATGACGCAACTTTTTATTTTGATTTTAAAAACTACATTTATTTTACAACACGCCCGGATAAATATATTGCCTTAAAGGGTGTCCTTAAAACCAGTATGCCTAAAGATGATGCTGACGTTGAAAGCAATAATCTTTTATATCTTTATGAAATGTATTTTGACTATCTATTTTTAAACCGCATTTATTTTACCGGCGGCAAAAAACAGAGTGTCTGGGGCAACATAAGGCTATTTTCCAATTCAGATGACTATGAAAACGACAGGGATGCCTTATATACGAATATTCTCTATGACAGCCGAGACTATATCTCAGGTATAATAAAAATTCCTTTCAAGAATAATACTTTTACCGCTTTAGGCATGTATAACGAGCAGGTTTCAAGCAACAGTCCCGGAACAAAAGACATGTCTCTGGCCGCAAGCCTTGAATTCATTCTTTTTAATACTTCATTTAATATTTTTGCCCGCCGTTTTCCCCTTAATTATGGCGCTGACTCAGAAAATGCACAGAACCCTATTGCGGGTCTGGAGCTTAAAGGAAGTCTTTTTGGTTTTGATGTTTATGACCAGTGCATGACCCGCATTGCAGACGGAAACAGGATCAAAGACATCTTTACTTCTAAATTTTCAGACAAAACTTCCCTGGACGAAGTAATCAATACATGCGGCATCTACCGCTTATGGGACAATTTTAAACCTTACATCGGCTTTAATTTTGAGTATCAGAATATTTACCGTCCAGCCCCGAAATCATCAGAAACATATTTTACCAACCGTTTTGCTTTTGAATACGGTATGGCAAAGCTTGGAAAATACAAAAACCTAAAGCTTGCATTCCAGTGGAATCATAACCTGACGGATAAATCAGGCATGGTAAAATCAGGCGTAATTTTTTCCAGGATACTTGCACACTGTGACTGGCGCAACGGAATTAAATATGAATATGACAAAAAAAGTAAGGCTTTTAATCAGTATAAGCTGACAATCGGTTCCTACGTTACAATAAATCTTGCCTACTAAAAAACTTACTGGTTTACAATTTTTCCGTCACGGATTTTGATTACATGATTACTCAAGGAAACGATTTTCGGGTCGTGGGTAGAAAAAACAAAAGTCGTTTTTAATTCTTCATTGAGCTTTTTCATCAGTTCAAGAATCTGCTCACCGTTTTTTGAATCAAGGTTTGCAGTCGGCTCATCAGCCAGAATTACAGGAGCCTTTGTAACAAGGGCACGGGCAATGGCTACACGCTGTCTCTGTCCGCCGGAAAGTTCAGAAGGCCTGTGCTTTTTCCATTCAGTAAGTCCAACAGTTTCAAGGAGAAAGGAAATCCAGTCTTTTTTTTCCTGGGGGCTTAAGCTGTCACTGGCAGGGGAACTTCCCAGAGTGAGGGGAAATTCAATATTTTCCCAGACATTTAAAACCGGAATTAAATTGAAGGTCTGAAAAATAAAGCCAAGACGGGCCCGGCGCAATTCAGTGAGTTTTGAATCAAGAGAAAGGGGAACTTTTTTAGTTTTTTCTAAATCGATATCCCTGTAGACATCCGTTCCTTCAAGAATTATTGAGCCGGAAGCAGGCAGGTCTATAAGGCCGATAAGATTTAAAAGGGTTGATTTTCCTGAACCTGAAGGACCTGAAAGGGCAGCAAATTCACCCTGTTCAATTGAAAAAGACACATTATCAACTGCCTTAACCTGAACTTTTTCCATCTGATAGATTTTGCTTACATTTTTAAGCTCAATTACTGCCATATTTATAATTATATCTTTTTTTTATATGTGATACAACTTTTAAAAAATCACTTTCTATTCACTCTTTTTTTCATTCCCGCTATAATCGAAGTGTAAACAAAAATTTTCAAGGGAAAATAATCATGTCTAAAAAAATTGCAATCGGTTGTGACCATGCAGGCTATCTTTATAAAGCAAAACTTATCGATCACCTGTCTTCAAAAGGTTATGAAGTAATCAATATGGGAACAGACGGTCCTGAAAGCGTTGACTATCCGCTTTATGCAAAAAAAGTTTCAAAAGCTGTGGCTTCAAAAGAGGCTGACTTTGGCATTTTAATCTGCGGGACAGGTATAGGAATGAGCATAGCTGCCAATAAAACAAAAGGTATCCGGGCTTCTTTGTGTACAGACCTTGTTATGGCAGAATTCACCAGAAGACACAATGATTCAAATGTTTTATGCATGGGTGCCAGGATTATAGCTTACGAAATGGCAGAAATGATTGCAGATAAATATCTTTCAACTGAATATGAAGGCGGACGTCACCAGCGCAGGGTAGACATGCTTGAGGAATAAAATGATTACAGACGTAATTATCATGGCAGGCGGTTTTGGAGAAAGGTTGTGGCCGGCTTCAAGCCCCTCTCATCCAAAACAGTTTATGGCAGTCAATAATAATATCTCCTTCCTGCAGGAAAGTTTAAAACGCTCCCTTGCACTGAATATTTCAGGTAAGATTGTTATTGTTACCCGCCGTGATATTGAAGAAGAATGTACCAGACAGGTGAAGGCTCTTTCCTGCGTACTCTCAAAGGATGAATCAAAAAGTCTCCTTGAAAAAACAATTGTCCTTGCTGAAAGCCTTCCAAAACATACCTCTGCTGCAATAATGAGCGGAGTTGAACTTATAAAAAAACTCACTTCCGGCAATTCAAATACCTTTATGGTTTTGACAAGTGATCATGTAATCACTCCTGTAAATCAGTTTGTTAATGACAGCATGAATGCCTCTAAGGCGGCAGAAAAAGGAATGTTTGTCTGTTTTTCAATCCAGCCGGCAGAACCAAGTACTGCCTACGGCTATATTAAGGCTGGCCCTGACCTGACCGGAGAAAACCATACATTTAAGATTGAAAATTTTAAGGAAAAGCCTGATTTACAGACTGCAAAAGAGTATTTGAATTCAGGAAATTATTTCTGGAATTCAGGAATGTTCGCTTTTACCGGCGACATGTTTCTTTCTGAAATGAAAAAATGCACGCCTGAAGTAAGTGAAGCTTTTGAAGTAGTGGAAAAAGGCAGAAAGCCTTCACTTAAAAAACTCAACGGTGTAACTGTATTAAAAAAATGGGCCGAATTAAATAAAGCCTATGAAAAAGTACCTGCCATTGCAGTCGATAAAGCGATTGCTGAAAAAACAGAAAATGCTGCAACTGTAAAAGCCACTTTTGACTGGACAGATGTGGGAAGCTGGGATACTTTCAGTGAACTTTGTAAGGAGCCGGCAAATAATAAGGTTGTGGAAATTGAATGTGAGAACAATTTTGTTTACAGTGATTTACCTGTTTCTTTATGCGGAGTAAAGGACCTGGTAGTTGTAGTAAAAAACGGAAAAGTTCTTGTGATGAAAAAAGGGCAGAGTGCTTTAGTGCGCGAAGCAGTAAACAAAATAGAAGAATAAAAAAGTAAGGCCGTAAAAAAGGCTGAAATATAAGAGGTATTAAAATGAAAAAAATTATCAGCGGAAAAGTCCGCGAAGTTTATGATCTTGAAGACGGAAGAATGGTTATCGTTACAACTGACCGTATCAGTGCATTCGATGTAATTCTTCCCACAATGATTACAGACAAGGGCAAGGTTTTGAACGCCCTTTCAAATTTCTGGTTTGATTTGACAAAAGACATTACAAAAAACCACATGATTTCTTCAGACCTTAAGGATATGCCTGCTGAATTCCAGAAACCTGAATATGAAGGACGCACAATTCTTGTTAAAAAACTCAAGATGATTCCATACGAAGTAATTGTCCGGGGTTATATGTTCGGTTCAATGTATGAAGCCTACAAAAAGGGTGAGCCATTCCTTGGCCACTCATTTACTAAAAAATATGAACAGGCAGAAAAACTTGATGAACCAATTGTAACTCCATCTACAAAAGCAGCTGAAGGTCATGACATCAACGTAACTCTCGATTACATGAAAAAAGACCTCGGTGAAGAGCTCGGTTCAAAAATCGAAAAAACAGCCCTTGCAATCTACAAAAAATGCTATGAACACGCCGCTAAAAACGGAATCATCATTGCAGATACAAAATTTGAATTCGGTCTTGATGAAAACGGAGATCTCGTTTTAGGTGATGAAGTTCTTACACCTGATTCAAGCCGTTTCTGGAATGCTGCTGAATATAAAGTTGGAACAAGTCCTGCAAGCTATGACAAGCAGTTCATCCGTGACTGGCTTAAGGCAAACAACCTGGCCGGAGACCCTAACATCAAGGAAGTTCCGGCTGACGTAGTAGCTCAGACAAGTAAACTTTATCATGAATGTGTAAAAAAGATTACAGGAAAGGATTTGTAATCAAGTGCTGTACAGATATTCCAAAGATAAAAAGGGACAGCCTGTAAAAACAGCAGTCATTTACACAAAAAATGAACATAAAATACCTTTGGATAAAATAGATCCTGACTGCCTTCGCGTAGTTACCCACCTTAAAGAGTGCGGTTTTGATACTTATATCGTAGGCGGAGCTGTCAGGGATCTTCTGGTTGGAAAATCTCCGAAGGATTTTGACATTGTTACAAGCGCTACTCCAAGCAAAATAAAAAAACTTTTCAGAAACTCACGGATTATCGGAAAACGTTTCCGGCTTGTACATGTTTTCTTTGGAGAAAAAATTTTTGAAGTTTCAACTTTCCGCTCAACAATCGACGGCAGTGTAGGAAACAGTTTCGGTTCAATTGAAGAAGATGTTCAGCGCCGTGATTTTACATTAAACGCCCTTTATTACGATCCTTCAAAAGAACAGATAATCGATTATGTCGGCGGTGTAAATGATATTAAAAAACACATTGTCCGCCCTGTAATTCCTCTCGACAGAATTTTTGAAGAAGACCCTGTACGCATGCTTCGTGCAGTAAAATACAGCGCTACATGCCGCTGTAAAATGAGTTTTTTCCTTAAAAGAAAAATCAGAAAGAGCGCACATCTTTTACTTCCTGTAAGTCCAAGCCGTCTTACAGAAGAAATGCTTAAAATCTTAAATTCAGGGCATTCTCTTGAAATTGTAAGTGCCTGCCTTAAAACAGACCTTTACATGTATCTTCAGCCGAATGCAACAAGCATGATGTATGAATCTAAAGAATTTGAACGCTCATACATGGCACATCTTGAGCAGATGGACAAACTTGTTCAGAACGATAAAACTGTTCGTCTCGGACAGAAACTTGCTTTTATTGTAAGTGATTTTATTAATACTTTAACTGACTGGAAAAAAGAAATAAGTTCAAAAAGTGCGGCAGGGGAACTTTACCTTAAGACCTGGTCTCAGGTAAGAAATTTTGTTCTTCCAATCAATCCTCAGCGCACTGAATTGGAATACGCAATCCGCCTTACCTTAAAAAATCTTGGGGTTGGAATCAAGATTCCAAAAAATGCTTTCGTAAAAAGAACTGCTGCTAAAAAAGAAAATTAACTTTTTTCCTAAGCACTCTGTTCAAATTCTTTTATAAGAATGTGATCAACTATTATTGAGATGTCTTCTACAAGGATCCCGCAGTCAGATTCAATTGCCTTGATTACAAAGTTTTTAAGTCCGCCGCTAAGTTCTGTAAGCGGTTCTCCGAAAGGAACATCTATTGTTACAAAAAGGCGGTAACCTGTCTGACTTGTCCTGATATTAAGATTTTTTACGCGGATTTCTCCGTTAAAATTGTGGGTTGAAAGCAGGGCAAGCCGGGCAAGATAAGCCTGTGAGATATTTTTCCTCTGTACTACTGCAAAAGACGGCCTTACAACTGATTTTTCAAAGAGTTTGGTATTTAAATCCTGAACCGGTTTTTCTTCATCACTTTTAAAAAATCTGCTTAAAAGCTTTCTTTTTGCAAGACTTACTTTTACTTTAGAAACGAAAATACTTGAAAAATTACCTGCTTCTTTTACTTCGTAAGCGCGGACTGGAATTACGTGTTTACCTTCAATCTGACGGCTGATTCTGGCGGCTTCAATCTGCTCTGGTGTTGCAATGTCTTCAATCTTTATATATTTTTCCGGAATCGGAAGCTGCAATCGCATGGCTATTTTATTGACCATTTTTTCGCTGGTTCCAAGAAGAAGAATTTTTGTAAGATGAATTTTCTGGATTTCCCGGGCCACGCTGTCGCGGTGTTCCTTATCATCAAAAAGGGCAACCCTTACAGCACCCATGTAACTGTCTTCAAGTTTTGCTGAGCGGCCTGCTAAAATGTTGTCTTCGTAAATTAAAAGTCCGTCGTCAATTATGGCTTTGATGTGATATTTCTGTGCAACAAGTTTAGCACGGAAACTTTTTCCCGTGCCTGATGGTCCGTAAAATGCAAAGACCTGAATCTCCTTTTTGCCAAGATTAAAATAATCACCCAAATCCATAATTCAATTATAATTCAGACGGAGGGATTATCAAGGCAGATTTTAAGAACTCTTTAAACTCTTTTCTGAGCGGGCAGATTAATTCCTGTGGGAGATCTAAAACAGGCTCTTTAAAACTTATTTTGTATGAATGAAGAAAATGAGACTGAGATGCAGAGATTTTTTTTGCCCCGTAAGCCGTGTCTCCTGCAAGCGGAAAGCCGTGGTAAGCGGAAACTGACCGGATCTGATGTGTTCTTCCAGTCCAGATGGTAATTTCTGCAAGGGTTATGTTTTGTCCGTTATATTTTCCGTGCGCAAGAGGTATTGCTCTTGTAAGGCTTTCTTTTCCACTATCACTTATATTTACGGTATGGAAGGAGTTTTTTGACTCATCAGATGTTTTTTCAATTCTGTCGCTCCACAATTCTTCTCTTTTTAATGTTCCCTGAAGTACTGCAAGATATGTTTTTACGGTTTTATGTTCACTTAAAGCACGGGAAAAAAATCTTGCGCCTTCAATACTCTGACTGAAAGCAATTAAACCCGTTGTTTTTTTATCAAGGCGGTGCAGGGGACCTGCAGTAAAGGAAAGGCTTTCTTTCTTGGGATGATAAAAATCATAATCCGCACAAACCAGTTCATTTAAAGCAGTTTCATTTTTATCTGCTTTTTGAACAGGGATATCATAGGGTTTATTTATAAAGAGAAGGTCTGCTGTTTTTAAAATTATAAGTGAAGAAGAAAGCGGCTGGGCTTTGTTTTGAGCATTATTATTTTCGCTTCCGTCAAGCAGAAACGAAGCAACAGTGATTTTATCAGACTGTAAAACTTTATAATCTTCCTTTTTTTTAGAACCGTTGACTTTTATGAGTCCGCTTCTTAATGCCCTGTAAATTCCTGAAAGTGCACAGTAAGGAATGAGTTTTCTTACAACACGGTCTAAGCGTCTGTTTTCATCATCTTTTCCTGCAGTAAATTCAACAAAGTCCATTACTGCATATTATCATACTAGACAAAAACTTGCATACCGATAAAATAAAACTATGTTAAAAGGTTTATTGGAACAGCTTCAGGATTTGTTTACATCGCCTACATGTCTTGCATGTATTTTCAGCTGGTTCCTTGCACAGTTTCTCAAAACTCTGATTAAACTTTTTGCAGGCAAAATTCACAGCGTCAAAGAGCTTGTAGAACTGTTAATCTGGCGCACAGGGGGAATGCCTTCAAGTCACAGTGCACTTGTTGCCTGCATAACTACCTGTATCGGTATAACCTCAGGAATTAAGTCTGATGTATTTATCCTTTCCTGCTGCTTTTTTATGGTAACAGTCCGCGATGCAGTGGGGGTGAGAAGGGCAAATGGAATTCAGGCAAAAGTGCTCAACACAATCGGTAACCAGTTAAAGGACCAGGGACTTTTTCAAGAATATAAAAACTTAAAGGAAGTACAGGGACACAGCCCAATGGAAGTACTAATCGGAAGCATTCTGGGTATTTTCGTTGCATTCGGATTCCACTTTTTATAAAAAATGAACGCTTCCAGAAAACTTTTAATTTCATCCTGCCTTGCTTTATTTTCACTTCTCTTTATCTTTTTAACAAAAAGCATGCCCGAAAGCCAGCTCTGGAAAGGATATAAAACCGTTTACGTAACTTCACAGAAGCTTTCAGAAGAAAATATTTATTCTGTTTTTCTTAAAAAAGGCCTTAATAAAACGGTTTCCCGCATAAATCAGTCTGTTCCTGTTTTTTCAGGAATTGCACCGGTTCAGCTTCAGTCAAAGGATTCTTATCTTTATAAAAGAAATTCTTTTTTTACAGATAAGTCGAACTCATATTTTATATATTACGTTCAGCAGAATCAGTCAGACAAAATAGAAGAAGTTCTTACAGAATTAAACGGCTATCCTGAAACTTTTGCAGGAGTGGACGGGGATGCAGTTTTTCCGTGGATCTGTCCGATTTTATGCCTTATTCTTTCAGGATATCTTTTTTATAAAACAAAACGGCGTCTCAATTTTTTTCTGAGCATTCTTCCTTTTATTTTATTTTCATTTGCACGGCCTTTATACACGGTATGTGCCGCCTGCTGTCTTGCTTTTGCCGCAGACTTTATGGCAGTTAATCTTTACGGAAGAAAAAATTTTTTAAACGACCTGAAAAACTCTGTTTTTATTGTTCCACTTATCATAATTCCTGTTTTTATGATGGTCTTTTCTTCATTTCTTAATTCAATACTTTTTATATTTGCTTTTGCAGGAGGCTGGGCTTTAGTCATCTGTGCAGAAGAATTATCACTTTTATATTTAAATTACAGAAAAATAAGTTCTTTTGAATTTGTATACATTAAAAAATCATCATCCGTAAAAGTAATTAACGAAAAAAACTTTATTCACCTCTCTTTTCTTTCCGGTTTTATTCTTTTATTTTTAGTGCTTTCTTTTTTCCTTACTGGAAAAGCTTCCTCCTCAATTGATTCTTCAGACAGGCCTTTTCTTCCGGGTCCGGTTTCTTCAGGGATTGAAAATGCTCTTCCAGATTTAAGGGATTTTATGGACTGGAGCTGGCTTACAATGTCTTTTCCATACAGAAAACTTGGAGAAACTGCTGAAGCAGATTCACTTTACGGACAAAGTGTCTGTGTAAGTGAATATAAGGAAGTTTCAGGTCAGATTACACAGTCTTTAAATAAAGTTTTGACTTATGATTCTTCCTTTAAGGCTTCAATTTATGATAAAATAGAAAAGATAAATTATCCTGCCCTTGAAAAAATGATGTTGGGGCAGGGAAAAAATACTAATTATTCATACACGAAAAACGGCGGTATCAGTTCTGAAAAATCACTGGGGTTAATCCTGATTTTTTTCAGTCTGACTCCTCTGGCTTTGTGTCTGTATTTTGCGGCGGGAAAACTTAGAAATGGCTTTAGTTTATGATTTTGTTTCTGTAGATGATGGTCTGATTACAAAAAGTGTAAACGGATTCTTACCATCTGTTGCCGTTATTCCACTTAAAAAAAATGCCTCTGACGATACACAAATTCTTGTAAAGGCCGGAGATCTTGTAAAAGAAGGGCAGGTTCTTGCAAGAACAAAAGACAGCTGTATTCATTCTTCTATTCCAGGCAGAGTTGAAGATATAGTTCATACACAGTTTGCAGACGGCTCTGAAGGTTTTGCCGCTAAAATTTTACTTTCAGGTTCATTTGATTACACAGGAAAAAAACGACGCCCTGTAGACTGGTCTGGACTTGATTCAAAAACTCTTCTTTACATTTTTGCAGAAAAAGGCGTAATCAATACTTTTGATGAAAATATACCCCTTAATTATCAGATTGCAAATCTTCATGAAAAATCAGGGCGCATTCTTATTGTCAGGCTTTTCTCTGAAGATCCTGACCGCCTGACTGAAGGCTTTTTAACTTCGCTTTATTTTGAAAAAATTAAAACAGGTGCAGAAATCATTGCTAAAGCAATGAATGCACGTGGAATTGTTTTTGCTTACGATATTAATAAAGGCGAAATTGGCTCCAAATTAAACACACTCAAGATTCCTGTTATTGCAGCCGGATTTGATGCTAAAGGCTATCCAAACGGTTTTATGCATGAACTTGTTTCAAATGTAAAAGAAAATTTTGCAGGCACTGAGTTTAAGAAAATCGGTAACCGTGAACTTTATACAGACTGCATTACATGTCTGAATGCCTATAATGCGGTTGTGTTTAATGAACCTGTAATTAACTGTAACATTCATTTAACGGGAGACTGCCTCAATTCAGCAGCCGTAATGACTGTAAAAGCAGGAACTTTATTAAAGGATCTTGTAGTTCAGACAGGAAATTTTAAAAGGAAACTCGGCAAAATTGTTGTTAACGGCTGTGTTACAGGTAACAGCATTTCAAGTCTTGAAATTCCTATTTCTAAGGAAGTCAAATCAGTTTCTTTTATACCTGAAAATGAACTTCCAGATCAGGTTACGCAGAAATGCATAAGGTGCGGCAAGTGCCTTAAAATCTGTCCGGTTTCACTTTACCCGGAAAGCCTTTACCGCATTTATTTAAATAAAGAACAGAAGGATGAACATTCAGTTTTAATTAAGCAGACTGCACTTTTATGTACGGAATGCGGACTTTGTAATGCTGTATGTCCTTCAAGAATTCCTTTATGCCAGATTATAAAAGAATTAAAGCAGGAAATAAAAAATGAAAAATAGAATAACTGTTACTTCGAGGCCGTATAAATACCTTGGCTTATCAGACAGAACAAATTCAATAATCATACTGGGATTTTTACTTCCGCAGATAATTCTGCTTACAATTTCAAAAAACTGGGGTGCACTCCTGAATGTTTTATGCTGTGCAGCAGCTTCGCTTTGTGTTGAGTTTTTTGAAAGCCGCTATCATCATAAAAATGATTACAATTTTATTGTAAGTGCAATACAGGGTGTTCTGACAGGTCTTTTTTTACCTTCATCATTTCCGTTTTATTCAGCTTTTATAATCACTTTACTTGTATTTTTATTATGTAAATATTTTGCAGGTGATTTTTCTGATTCCTGGATTAATCTTCCTGCACTTACAGTCTGCATATGCTGGATTTTAGGCGGTAAACTTTTTCCGTCGTTTCAGATTTCCGGCGAGGTTTTAATGTCAAAAAATCCCTCACTGACTTTAATTAACAGCGGTATCTTTCCTGTTAATTCTGCAGATGCACGCATTACAGCCTTTTTTAATAAAACTGTTTTTTCACTTTTTGGGGTTTCCATTCCTGAAGGGTATGTTTCTCTTTTATGGGACAATCATTCTCTGATTCCTGCATTCCGCTTTAATTTTATTACACTTATAACTTCAATAATTCTTTTTTCACTGGATACAGTAAAAGTTCTTATTCCAGGAGTATTTATATTAGTTTACGGACTTCTGGTTTTATTTGCAGGGCCGCTTATTTATTCTGCAGTACCAGGACAGGGGGATCTTCTTTTAGCTTTCTGTACAAGCGGTATATTTATGAGTTCTCTTTTCCTCCTTCAGTTTGCAGGAACTGTACCAATGACTGTAACAGGAAAAGCCGTTTATGCAGTTTCAGCAGGGATTTCCGCCTTTTTCATTATAGGTGCGGGAACATCTCCGGCTGGAGCAGTTTTTACAGTCCTTTTAATGAATGCTATAAGCCCTGTCATCCAGCATTTTGAGCATTTTGTTGAAATGAAAAACGTTAAAAATAATCTTCTTGATAAAGTAAGTGAATTAAAGGAGGGAACTAATGCTTAGTTTGTCTTCCAGAAAAAAACTTATTAACGCTTCAATTCTTTCTGGTGCCTTTATTTTTGCCTGTTCGATTCTTATTGTTTTTGTTTATCTTACTAAAAACTCCCTTTCTTCCGGATTAAAACAGAAAGTAGAACAGACTGTTGAACGTTACGAAAAAGGCGGCTGGAAAATTTATAATCAGGTTGAATTTAAATTACAGACTGCCGCTTCACTTTTTGTATACCGCTGTTCTAAAGTAAGGGGCGACAACAGTGACTATTATGCAGTAATTCTCAGAATAAGTACGATTTCCGGCGCTGCTCCTGCAGTGTTTTTATGCAGAAAGGGGCAAGCTGTTTTTGCAGGTTATGCTTTTGATAACGGAAAAATGGAAGATGTAATGTCCAGAGAAAACTCTGCAACACCAATAAAATACTGGGAAAAAGAGCTCCCGCAAATTCTTAAAAAGGCAGGTTTATTTAATGAAAAATAACAATAAAATTTTTGCCTGTCTGGCATCATGTCTTGCGATTATTCTTCCTGTACCGGGAAGAATTGTATTCGGGATTTTTGTCCTGATTCATTTTATTCTTACAGTAATGCTTACAACTCTTCTGTCTCATGCAATCAGACAGTTAAAAATGGAATCTTTAAGGCTTGGAATAATTGCTCTGGAAATTACAGGCTTTACTGTTTTATACCAGCAGTTTTTAAATGCAGTCTGTCCTTTAGCCGCTTTTACTCTCGGCTTTGCAATTTATCTGCCTTCAATTTCTGCAGTCATTCTCACAATTTTAAGCGCCCAGAGTTTCACTTCAGTAAAGGAAAACCTTGCTTCTAAAATCTTAGAAAGCCTCCATGTTTCTGCTTTCTGTATCGTAATGTTCATTCTGCGCGATATTCTAGGGTTTGGGACAGTTACTCTTCCTGTCTGGAAAGATATTTATGTTATAAAGCTTCCGGTATTCTTAAAAAGCGTTTCTTTCTGTTCATTTTTTGCGACTGTTCCTGGTGCACTGATAATTACAGTTCTCTCGCTTTTTGTTTATCTTAAATTTGATGAATATTCTCAGAACGGGGGAACAGAAAATGATTAATCTTTTTTTATATTATCTTTTTTCAAGTTCAATTGTGCTTTATTACGGTACAGGAATTAACAGAATAATAACCCTCAAGAAGAATAAAACAGCTTTTATAATGAGTATTCTTAAAGCACTTTTGATTACTGTTTCATCTTCTGTAATAAGCTATTTAATTAACATCTTTGTTTTAATTCCTCTTGGTATTTTAAGCATATTCCCGTTTATAACTGCATTATTTTTTATTTCAATTTCCTTCTGCCTGCATTCTCTTTTAAAAACAGGATCTTTTGATTTAGGTGAAGATTATGTGCTTCCTTTTATGGTTGTCCTGATGAGCCTTAATGAAGGATTTTCCCTTGTTTCAGTAATTCTTATTAATTTTTCAGGTGTATTATCTTTTTATCTTTTACTGCTTTTAGTTTTTGCACTCAGAAGAAGATTTTCATTATATCAGAATGAAAAAGGATTTAAGCCGTATTTTGTCATGCTTATAAGTATAAGTGTTATTTTTATTGCACTGTACTGTACCAATGTTTCCTGGCTCACACTTGATCTATATTAAAATCAGCAGCAAACTCCCAGGCATTCTCTAGAATGCCGATTAAGCAAATTTCTAGAGATGCCCTTTATAATTACAAAAAAATCTCTTTTACTTTTATAAATTTCGTTATAAGATATAAGAACCCGCTGAAAACTATATAGTGGAATTTTTTTAAGGAGTTGTGTGTGAAGGTGTTAAACATCTGTTTGTCTTTATCTTTTAACGCTACTGTACTTTCAGATCCATCCTCCTTTGAAGACAGTTACCAGAACATATTAAAAAAAGTAATCTCCTTTATTTACACTAATCCACAGTATAAAATTTCTTTTTCTTTTTCAGGACCGCAGCTTGAATGGTTCGAAAAAAAACATCCTGAATTTCTTTCAATTCTCCGGGAATTGATTTCTAAAAAGCAGATTGAAATCACAGGCGGCGGCTACTATAATCCCGTTTTTCCTCTTTTATCTCCAATAGACAGAACCGGTCAGATTGATTTACTTACAGGGGAACTCAGACGCATGACCGGAAAAAGGCCAAGGGGAATGAGCATTGTAAGTTCCGTATGGGACAGAACTTTAATTCCGTGTTTTGCAAATGCAGGTATGGAGTGGGTCCAGCTTGATTCTTCACTTATAGCGCCTCAGAACCTGCATTATCTTCCACTGGTTTTAAATGAACAGGGAAAAATAATCCGTGTCATTGCAGCCGGAAGAGATTTAGAACAGGCAGTTGAAAAACAGATTTCTGCTGACAGTTTTATTTCTTCTGTTATTAAAAAAGTTGAAAAAACTGTAAAAAACGATTCTTATAAAGACAGCACAAATGAAAGGATTGTTTACTTTTACGCTGAACCTGAAACAGCCTTAAAGCTGATTCAAAACGGATGGTTTGAAGATTTTTACAGTACTGCAGTTTCGGATTTTTCTTCTAAAGTAAAATTGAGCCTTCCTACAGAATATATTCACCACTGTGAAGAAGTTATTCCTGCCTTTGTCGGGGCTGGTATCCGTAATGATGTTGCAAAATGGTGTACTGTTCCTTATGAAGCAGTTGAAACTAAAAATTCATGGCCTGTTACAATAAATGATTTTTTACTTACTTACGGACGCTGTCAGGCACTTTATAACCGTGAACAGTATATTTCAATGCTGATTTCAAACTGCCACGGCGATAAAGCAAGAAAAAATGCTGCAAGACAGGCATTATGGAAAGCCCAGGCAGGAGAAGCTCTAATCTGTTCACCACAGGGAATTTTTGCAAATAATGCATTAAGACAGACTGCCTATAAATATTTAACTGAAGCAGAAAAATATATAAGAGAAGCTGGTGATTTTAAGGAAAATGTGACTTCCTTTGATTACAACTGTGACGGTCACAATGAATACATCTGCATGATGGAAAAATATACTGCCTGCATATCTTTAAGGGCTGGAGAAATTAACGAACTCAACATTACAGGAAACTATGCTGATAATTTAAGGCGCCTTTCCAAGTTTGATAAAGTTACAGACGATTACGAACGCGGACTTTTTATTGAACACGTTTTTGATAAAAGCGAATTTTCTGATTATAAAAAAGGAACTCCCACAGGATGTGGAATTTTCTCTAAAGTATTATTTAAAGAAGTTGAATTCAACAGTTCAAAAAAAGAAATCAAATTAAAGGGTGAGGGAACTTATTCCAACCTTAATCTTCCTGTAAGCCTGCGCAAAAAATATCTTATGAATTCAAACGGCTTTACAGTACAGTACATCTTAAAAAATGAGGGCCCGATTGCTTTTAAGGGAAATTTTGTTGTTGAATCAAACTTTGCCCAGACTGATTTTACATCTGCAGAAACCAATTCCTATAAAGTTGATTTGATTTCAAACGGAGACGGAATTACATACGATCAGATTTCTAAACCTGCAAGCCAGAAAAGCATCTCTTTTGTTCAGATTACAGACAGTTCAAACAATATTTCTTTTGTCTATGAACCAAACGAAGAAGCAGGAATCTGCTGCAGGCCTCTTTATTTTAAGCGGCCTGTAAACAATGCTTCTTCAAATAAAGTTTCGGGCACAACTTTTGTGGCATCTTTATTCTGGGATGTAGATCTTGCTGCCGGAATGGAAATGGAAAAAACAATCAACTTTACGATAATCACTCCTAAAAAGCGCCGCCAGCGTGAAAAGAAAAGTTCCGCTGAATAGCCTGATTAAACGTACGCACAATAATCTGTTTGTACAACTTTTCAATTTTCTGTATAATTCCATCTATGAATAACATTAAATTGAATAAAAGATTAGTAACTTCAGCACTTCCTTATGTAAACAATATTCCTCATCTTGGAAACCTTATCCAGATGCTTTCTGCAGATGTTTTCGCACGTTTCTGCCGTTCACGCGGGTACGAAACTATGTATGTGTGCGGAACTGATGAATACGGTACTGCAACTGAAACAAAAGCCCTTCAGGAAAAAAAGACTCCAAGAGAACTCTGTGATTATTACTATGCAATTCATAAAGACATTTACGAATGGTTTAACATTGCTTTTGATAAATTCGGACGCACTTCAAATGAAGAGTGTACAGAAATTACTCAGTCAATTTTCAAAGACCTTGATAAAAACGGTTATATAAAAGAACACACTTCAAAACAGCTTTTCTGTCCAAAGTGCAATATGTTCCTTGCAGACCGTTATGTAGACGGAGAATGTCCAAAGTGTCATGCACCAGACGCCCGCGGAGACCAGTGTGATTCTTGCGGAACTTTACTTGATCCGACACAGCTTTTAAATCCGCGCTGCCACACCTGTGGTTCTACACCTGAAGTCCGGGAAACAAAACATCTTTATATTGATCTTCCTTCAATTGCTCCAAAACTTGAAGAATGGATGGAAAAACAGAGTGTTGAAGGCAAATGGGCACAGAATGCAATCCAGATGACAAAAGCCTGGATCCGCGACGGTCTTAATGAAAGGGCTATTACACGTGACCTTAAATGGGGTATTCCTGTTCCAAAAGAAGGTTACGAAAATAAAGTATTCTATGTATGGTTCAACGCACCTATAGGCTATATGTCCATTACAAAGCAGCTTGAAGATGAACTTAAAGCACAGGGAAAGCCTTCTTTTGACTGGAAAAAATGGTGGCTCCCGGAAGAAAGTTCAGAAGCTTTTGACGAAAAGATTGATCTTTTTCAGTTTATCGGTAAAGACAATATTCCGTTCCATACAGTTGTTTTCCCTTGTTCAGAAATCGGAACAGGAAAAAATTACACAAAACTTTATCACATGTCTTCAACTGAGTTCTTAAATTATGAAGACGGAAAATTCTCAAAATCTAAGGGTGTAGGTGTATTTGGCTCAGATGCAAAAGAATCAGGAATTCCTGCTGATGCATGGAGATTCTACATTTACTACAACCGCCCTGAAAACCAGGACTATCAGTTTACATGGAAAGATTTCCAGGAAAAATACAATAAGGAACTTATCGGTAACCTGGGTAACCTTGTAAACAGAACCCTCTTATTCATCAATAAAAATTACGGCGGAAAAATCCCTGAAGGCAAAAAAGATGAAAAACTCTGGGAACAGGTAACTGCAAAAGAAAAGAAAGCAACTGAACTTCTTGAATGGGCAGAATTGAAAGAAGCACTTCATGTAATCATGGAGATTTCTGACATCTGTAATAAAGCCTTCCAGGAAGCAGAGCCATGGAAAGCAATCAAGGAAAACAAAGAAGTTTCGGATGATATCCTTTATAACCTTGCTTATGTAATCAAGGACCTGATGATCTTAATTCAGCCTTATCTTCCTCAGTATTCACAGGTTGTTGCAGGATATCTTGGTAAAAAAATCTATACTGCAACTTTTGCAAATCCGGGAGATAAATCTGCCCTTGTATGGGATGATCTTGGAAAAATGGAAGGACTTGATTCAATTTCTGAAACTTCCGTTTATTTTACTCCGCTTGACAATAAAACTGTAGATGCTTTCCGTGCAAAATTCGCAGGAAAGCAGAGTGAAAGAAAAGACGAAAAGAAGAAGGAAAACAAGGCTAAAAAAGCAGAACCAAAAGTTCTTCCACCTGAACAGCAAGCTGATTTCTTTAATAAAAACATCGAACTTACAGTCGCAAAAATTATTGATGTAAAGCCTAATCCTGAAGGAGAAAAACTTTATATTGAAACTCTTGATGACGGTTCGCTTACTCCAAGAACAATTCAGTCTGGACTCCGCATGTATCTGAAGGAAGAAGACCTTTTAGGAAAACATGTAGTAATCGCTTCTAATCTTGCACCGAGAACAATGCGCGGAGTAGAAAGCCGTGGTATGCTCCTTGCAGGGGACTATAAAGAAGACGGAAAAGACTGTGTAGAAGTTCTTGATGTAAGCTGGGCAAAACCTGGTACAAAAGTAATTCTTGAAGGAAGCAGCTCTGACGCAGTTAAGAAAACTGAAATTACAGGGGATGAATTCTTTGCCGTACAGATTGAAGCTAAAAACGGTACTGTTGAAATTGCAGGTAAAAAACTTTTAGCAGACGGAAAAGAAATTAAGACTGTAAAAGCCCTCAATTCAGAAATCGGTTAATACTGATGTCAGTTGAAGTTTATATATTTGACCTGGACGGAGTAATCATTAATTCCGGAGAAGATATTGCAGACGGAGTTAATGCGGCATTAAAACAGTTCGGATACTGGAGCGTAGGAAAAGAAAGAATCATTTCTTTTATTGGAGACGGTGAGAAAAACCTTATCCTGCGCTCCTTAAAGGCTTCCACAAAAAAGAAATTTGATGAAACAACTGAATACGGCTCAAAACAGCTTAATTCTGTCCGGCAGTTTTATCATGAATATTATGCAAAAAATCCTGTTGTTCATACTTATTTATATGCCGGCATTAAAGAACTTTTAAAAGTCCTTAAAGCAAAAAATAAAAAAAATATTCTTGTAACAAATAAGCCTTCTGACATTGCAGGTCTTATCCTCAAAAAACTTGAAGTATTTGATTATTTTGACATTATTACAGGAGGCGACACCCTTAATTTTCAGGGAAAAACTGTTGCCGTAAAGCCGGATCCTGAAGGGCTTATACTTTCTTTAGACCGCCTGAATCAAAAATGTAATAGTCAGTTTAAAAACGAAAACTGCATTTTTTTTGGGGATTCACCGACAGACATCCAGGCAGGAAAAGCTTTCGGCTGTCTTACTGCGGCAATAAGGGGAGGACTTTCAGATAAAAATCTTCTTTCGCCGGAAAAAGCGGATTTCAGCTTCTCTGTGGCAAGTGAAATTGAGAAATTTATTGACACTCTTTCTAAGGATGTACAGAAAAGTGAACTAAAATCACAGGCTTTAAAGAACGAAATTCCGATTATTCAGGATGAAGGTAGTGATTTTATATGCAGTTACATAAAAGAACATAATGTAAAATCCATTTTTGAAATCGGAACTGCAATCGCATATTCTTCAATCCGCTTTGCAATGCTTAGTCCTGACATAAAAGTAACAACCATTGAAATTGACAGGGAACGTTTTGAAGCGGCTCAGAAAAACATTGAAGAAAGCGGAGTTAAAGATCAGATTACATCCATCTTTGGAAACGCGCTGGAAGAAAAAATTAACGGCAATTTTGATCTTATTTTTATAGATGCGGCAAAAGCACAGTACATTAATTTCTTTGAAAAGTTTAAGAACCAGTTAAATCCGGATGGAGTTTTCATTTCTGACAATCTTTCTTTCCACGGAATGGTCGAAGATTTAAGTCTTACCCGAAATTACAGTACAATAAAACTTGTAAAAAAAATCAGGAAATATATTGAATTCTTAAAAAACAATGAAGAATTTGAAACGCAGTTTTATTCAGTGGGAGACGGAATTTCAGTAAGCAGAAGGAAGAATAAAACTCTTGCAGAAAGTGTAAGTACTGTTGCACAAAAAGCGTCAGATGATTAAAATATAAAGGATAATACGACAAAGGAGCCGTAGGTTTTACGCAGATATAGTCTGTGTTTAAAATCTGCGGCTTTTTTTTTGAGGTTTTTATGACTAAATATATTTTTGTAACAGGTGGAGTTGTATCAGGCTTAGGTAAAGGCATAACTGCAGCTTCTTTAGGCCGTCTTTTAAAATGCCGCGGCTTAAAGATTGCATCTCAGAAACTTGATCCTTATATGAATGTAGATCCGGGAACCATGAGTCCATTCCAGCACGGGGAAGTATTTGTTACTGATGACGGAGCTGAAACAGACCTTGATTTAGGACATTATGAACGCTTCATTGATGAAAACCTTAATAAATACTCAAACCTCACAAGCGGAAGGGTTTACTGGAATGTCCTCAACAAAGAAAGAAACGGGGATTATTTAGGTCAGACCGTCCAGATTATTCCGCATGTAACAAACGAAATTAAAGACTTTATCCTTAAAAATGCTGAAGTATCTAAAGCTGATGTCAGCATCGTCGAAATCGGTGGTACAATCGGAGATATTGAAAGTCAGCCATTTCTTGAGGCAATCAGACAGCTTTCACTTGAAGTAGGACGAAGAAACTGTCTTTTTATTCATGTGTGTCTTGTTCCTTACATTTCAGGAAGCGATGAGTTTAAGTCAAAACCAACACAACATTCCGTTAAGGAACTTATGGCTGTCGGAATCCATCCGGACATTATTGTCGCAAGATGTGACAAAGAAATTCCTTCTGAAATCCGCAAAAAGATTTCTCTTTTCTGTAACGTGGCTCCTGACTGTGTAATCAACAATACAACCTGCAAAAGCCTTTATGAAGTTCCACTGATGCTTCATAACCAGAACATGGATGATGTTGTTTTGAGGGATCTTGGAATAGATAAGGCAACAGATTATAAAACACTTTCTCAGTGGGCTGACATGGTAGAAACCATTCATTCAAGAAAAGGCCTGGTAAAAATTGCACTTGTAGGAAAATATGTTAAGCTTCATGACTCATATTTGAGTATTGTTGAAAGTTTAAATCATGCTTCATTTGTAATCGGAAAAAATATTGAAATTAAATGGGTAGATTCAGATTCTGTTACAGATGAAACTGCCAGTGAGATTTTTAATGACTGCAGCGGTATAATTCTTCCCGGCGGTTTTGGACAGAGGGGAATTGAAGGAATGATTGCTTCGTGCCGTTATGCAAGAACGCACAATGTTCCTTATTTTGGAATCTGTCTCGGAATGCAGATTTGTGTAATTGAATTTGCAAGGGGAGTTCTCGGACTTTCTGATGCAAACAGCCGTGAATTTGATGAACTTTGTCCTGACCCTGTAATTGATTTAATGAAAGATCAGGAAGGCGTTATTATGGGCGGTACAATGAGGCTTGGAAGCTATCCGTGTAAAATTGCAGACGGAACAATTATGAAAAATGCTTACGGCAAAAACCTTATTGAAGAGCGTCACCGTCACCGCTATGAATTTAATAATGATTACCGCCAGGCAATGACAGAAAAGGGCCTGATTATAAGCGGTACAAGTCCTGATGATAAAATAGTTGAAACAGTTGAACTTTCATCAAAGACTCATAAATTTCATCTTGGGGTTCAGTTCCATCCTGAATTTAAGAGCCGTCCAAATGATGCGGGTAAACTTTTCGTAGAATTTTTAAAGGCATGTATTTAAGAGGAAGAGGGGATAATAATGAATAAAGCGTATCTGATTCTTGCAGACGGTACGGTTTTTGAAGGATTTTCAATCGGAGCTCAGGGCTGTACAACAGGAGAAACTGTTTTTACAACCGGGATGACAGGTTATCTGGAAACACTTACTGACCCCAGCTATTACGGTCAGATTGTAACCCAGACTTTTCCACTGATCGGAAACTATGGTGTAATTCCTGAAGATTTTGAAAGCAGAAAATCCTATGTAAAAGGCTATGTTGTACGCGAATTGTGTGAAAAACCTTCAAATTTCCGCTGTGAGGGTGAACTTGATGCTTTTCTTAAAAAACAGAATATAATCGGAATAGCAGGAATTGATACAAGAAAGCTTACCAAGATTCTGCGTGAAGCAGGCGTTATGAACGGTATGATTGTGTCAGGCAGTGACGCAGAAAAAACAGTTAAAAAAATTAATGAAAAAACACTCGAAAAAATCCGCTCATATTCAATTACTGAGGCAGTAAAATCAGTTCAGGGGTCGGCAATCGAAGAAAAAACTGCAGAAAATGCAGAAAAAAGCCTTGTTGTTCTTTATGATTTTGGTGCAAAGGCAAACATAAAGCGTGAACTTGAAAAAAGAAATCTTACAGTAAAAACAGTTCCTTTTGATGCTACTGCAGAAGAAATCCTGAAACTTAATCCGGATGGAATAATGCTTTCCAATGGTCCTGGAGATCCTGCTGAAAATACAGGCGTTATTGAACAGATTAAAAAAATCTGTGACTGGAATAAAAAAATCATTGAAGAAAAAGCAGAAGATAAAAAGACTGTTCCTGTCTTTGGAATCTGTCTTGGTCATCAGATGCTGGCCCTTGCCCGGGGAGCAAAGACTTCAAAATTAAAATACGGACACCGCGGCGGAAACCAGCCTGTTAAAGATCTTGATACCGGCAGGGTTTTTATTTCAAGTCAGAATCACGGTTATGCCGTTGAAAATGATTCACTTCCTGAGTATGCAAAACTTAAATTCATTAATACAAACGACGGTACCTGTGAAGGAATAGAATATACAGATATTCCTGCATTCAGCGTACAGTTTCATCCTGAGGCCTGTGGCGGTCCTCATGATACTAATTTCCTTTTTGATTTATTTACAGACATGATAAAAGGGCGTTGCGGGAAAGTCCCGCAGAGGGGGTAGCGTAAAAGCGCTGCTTTGAAGCGAGGGGGAGACTTCCCCCTTTACTGGAGGAAAAAAAATATGCCGCTTAATAAAGATATACACAAAGTAATGATTATAGGTTCAGGTCCGATTATTATCGGTCAGGCAGCCGAATTTGACTATGCAGGGAACCAGGCCTGTAAGGCATTAAAACAGCAGGGGCTTGAAGTCTGTCTTGTAAACTCGAATCCTGCAACTCTTATGACAGACCATGTAATGGCAGATGAGATTTATCTTGAACCTTTAACCCTTAAGACACTTGAAAGAATTATTGAAAGGGAAAAACCTGACTCACTTCTTTCAACATTAGGCGGACAGACAGGTCTTACTCTTTCAATGGAACTTGCAAAATCAGGGTTTCTTAAAAGTCATGGAGTAAAGCTTTTAGGTGCAAGACCTGCTACAATCGACAAGGCAGAAGACCGCCAGCTTTTTAAGGATACAATGGAGTCAATCGGAGAACCCTGCATTCCGTCAAAGGTTGTAACGACTTATGAAGACGCAGTTGATTTTGTACATAACGAAATAGGTTTTCCGGCAATTATCCGCCCGGCTTTTACTCTCGGAGGAACGGGCGGCGGAATCGTAAAAAATGACCGTGAACTTGACGAAATTGCACATAACGGACTTCACCGCTCACCAATTCATCAGATTTTAGTTGAAAAATGTATTTCAGGCTGGAAAGAAGTTGAATTTGAAGTAATGAGGGACAGTGCCGGTAATGTAATTACAGTCTGCTCAATGGAAAATTTTGACCCTGTCGGTGTTCATACGGGAGATTCAATCGTAATCGCTCCTACTGTAACTCTTGCAGATAAAGAATATCAGATGCTCCGTTCTGCTGCCTTAAACATTATTTCTGCTCTTGAAATCGAAGGCGGCTGTAACTGTCAGTTCGCATTAAATCCTGACACCTTTGAATACGCTGTAATTGAAGTAAACCCCCGTGTTTCCCGCTCATCAGCGCTTGCCTCAAAGGCTACAGGCTATCCGATTGCAAAAGTTGCAGCACTGATTGCGGTTGGCTATACGCTTGATGAAATTCCTAACTTCGTTACAAAAAAGACCAAGGCATGTTTTGAACCTGTTTTAGATTATGTTGTCGTTAAAATGCCTAAATTCCCGTTTGATAAATTTGTCTATGCCGCAAGAAAACTCGGCACTCAGATGAAGGCGACCGGCGAAGTAATGGCAATCGGACAGAACTTTGAAGAAGCTATACTGAAGGCTGTGCGCGGGGCTGAAATCGGCGTAAAAGATTTGAATCTTCCTGCCTTCGAAAAAGAAGGTGATGAAAAAATAAAAGAAAGGGTTTCTCAGTGCACTGACCAGAGAATCTTTGCAATATATCAGGCTTTAAAACGCGGTATTATGAGCGTTGAAGAGATTCATGAAATTACCAAAATTGACGAGTGGTTTTTGTGGAAGCTTGAAAATATCTGCGGGAAGGCTTCAGCAGCTGCAGAGAAAATGCTTTATCCGCCAAAATCATTTAAGATGGTTGATACCTGTGCAGGCGAGTTTGACGCAGAAACTCCGTATTTTTACTCAACGACAGGCGGAGAAAACGAAGCAGAACTGTATCTTAAAGAACTGCATTCCGGCAATTTGAATGCAGGTGAAGCATCAGATGGAAAGAAGTCTAAGGGAACGATTGTTGTTCTTGGTTCAGGACCAATCAGAATCGGACAGGGTATTGAGTTTGACTATGCCAGCGTTCAGTGTGTCTGGAACTTAAAGAAATTAGGTTATGAAGTAGCAATAATAAACAACAACCCTGAAACTGTTTCTACAGATTTTGATACAGCAGATCGTCTTTACTTTGAACCGCTTACTCCTTCAGATGTAATGAATGTTCTTGAAGTTGAAAAACCGGTTGGAGTTGTTGTTGCCTTTGGCGGCGGAACTGCCATTAAGCTTGCAAAATTTCTTGACAGTCAGGGAATTAAAATTTTAGGAACAAGTGCAGATGCCATTGACCTTGCCGAAGACCGTGAGCGTTTTGAAGAACTTTGTGACAGACTTGAAATTAAACGTCCAAAGGGACTTACAGTGTTCACAGAAGTTGAAGCTCTGGAAGCTGCAGCAAAAATCACATATCCTGTTTTAATGAGACCAAGTTATGTACTTGGCGGTCAGAACATGATTATTGCGCGCAATAATGCTGATGTTAAGGAATACATGAAAATCATCCTCCGCCAGGGAATTGAAAATCCAGTCCTTATTGATAAGTACATGGAAGGTAAGGAACTTGAAGTTGACTGTATCTGCGACGGAGAGGATGTTCTTATTCCTGGAATTATGGAACATGTAGAGCGTACGGGAATTCACTCAGGCGATTCTATTGCTGTTTATCCTGGTACATTTGAAGCTCCAATTGAAGAGAAAATAATTAAACAGAGCCGCGACCTTGCGCTTGCGCTCGGTACCAAAGGACTTGTAAATATTCAGTATCTGATCTACGAAAATGACCTTTACATTATTGAGGCAAATCCCCGCTCAAGCCGTACTGTACCTTATCTGAGCAAAGTTACCGGCGTTCCGATGATTGAACTTGCTACCCGTGCCATGCTCGGTGAAAAAGTAAAGGACATGGGCTTTGGAACAGGCCTTTACAGAAAACCTGATTATTATGCAGTAAAAGTTCCTGTATTCAGTTTTGAGAAATTAATGGATGTAGATACTCACCTCGGCCCTGAAATGAAGAGTACAGGTGAAGTTCTTGGAATTGCAGAAACAAGGGAAGAAGCACTGTTTAAAGGGATGGCAGCAGCCGGAGTCAAGATGATTCACCCGCGCCATAAAGCTAAAGATGCTCCTTCAGGAGTACTTCTTTCTGTGCGCTCTTCAGATCTTCCTGAACTTGCTCCTCTTGCACAGAAATTCATTAATCTCGGATTTAAACTTTTTGCTACAAGCGGAAATGCCCAGACTATAAGCCGTTCTGGTATTGAAGTAACTCCTGTTGCAAAAGTTCATGAAAATTACAGTGATAACGTAATGACGCTCCTTGAAAGCGGTAAAATTGCATATGTAGTTTCAACTTCAGCAAAGGGAAGGGATCCTGTTGCTGAAAGCGTTAAGCTCCGCCGTCTGGCAGTTGAAAGGGATATTGAATGTCTGACTTCAATCGATACGGCTAATGCGCTTTGTGACTGTCTGGCAGGCGGCTTTACACTTGATAATGCATGCCTGACAGACATTAATAAAGATATTTAGACCGGATATTCACCTGTAAAGCAGCCCTTACAGAAAGAGTCACCGCCCAGAGCCTTTACCATTCCTTCAAGACTGATAAAGGCGAGGGAATCTGCTCCGATTTCACGGCAGATTTCACTTTCTTCATGGCTGCTTGAGATAAGTTCATTTTTGCTCGGTGTGTCTATTCCTAAGTGGCATGGAAATTTTACAGGCGGTGAACTTACACGGAAATGAACTTCCCTGGCACCGGCTCTTCTTAAAATCTGTACGAGACGGCGGCTGGTTGTTCCGCGGACAATAGAATCGTCAATTACAACGACTCTTTTTCCTTTAAGGTCACTTGAAACTGCGTTGAGTTTTACAAAAACCATATTCTCCCTTTCTTTCTGGGTAGGGGCAATAAAGGTTCGTCCGATATATTTGTTTTTGATTATTCCAGTAACATAAGGAATGCCTGAAGCTTTTGAAAAGCCCATTGCTGCTCCGATTCCGCTGTCAGGAACTCCTATAACAACATCTGCTTCAACACTGCTTTCAAGGGCAAGTGCCTGTCCCATTCTGTAACGCGCTTCCTGAACAGGAATTGAATCAATAACGCTGTCAGGACGGGAAAAATATACATATTCAAAAACACAGGTTCTTTTCTGAATCATGTCCTGATAAAAATGAGAAGAAATGCCTTCTTTTGTGATTACAACCGCTTCACCAGGCTTTATGTCTCTTATAAACTCTCCGTTTACACTGTCAATTGCACAGCTTTCAGAGGCTAATATGTATGAGCCGGGGCCTTTTCCGTCTCCATTCTGGTTAATACGTCCAAGACATAAGGGACGGATTCCATTAGGATCGCGGACACCAATGAGTGTATCTTCGGTCATAATGCATAAAGCGTAGGAGCCTTTAATTAAAGATGCTGTCTGTAAAACTGCATCAATAAAATGCTTCTGCTTAAGTTCACCTCTTGTATCTGAACTTTCAGGAGTGCCCGGGTGTCCGCCATTTTCGATGTATTTTTTTACGATAAGTTTTAAAATTACTTCACTGTCGCTGGAACTTGAAAATGTACTGCCTGAGTTTTCAAGCATTTCCCTTAACGCATTATGATTTACAAGCTGACCGTTATGTGCAAGGGAAATCGAGCCGTTTTTAAAAGTATTCAGGAAGGGCTGTGCGTTATCAATTGTTCTTCCGCCCGCTGTTGCATATCTTACATGCCCTACAGCCATTGAGCCTTTTAAAATTTCAAAATCTTTCTGCGAAAAAACTTCACCTACAAGGCCTTCGCCTTTTTTTAAGGTGATTTTTTTACTGTCACTTACGGCAATACCTGCGCTTTCCTGTCCGCGGTGCTGCAGTGAAAAAAGCGCATAATAGGCAAGGGCAGAAGCATTTTCACATCCGAAAATACCGCAGACCCCGCATTCATCTTTAAATCCCATTTTTATTCCTCATTTCAAAGGCAATCAGTTCTGCTTCATCCTGATTTTTACCTGCTTTTTTCTGACTTGAAATCTCTGTCATGACTTTAAGGTAGTCATCAGGAATGATTTTTTTGAAGAGCGGAATGTAATGCTCAAAGTTCTTTAAGATTTCACGGCCTTTATGCGAACCGGTTTCTTTTACATGCTCTTCAAGAAGTTCCTTAAGATTCTGCACATCTGTTTTGCCTTCAAGGACAGTTACTTCATCATCAAGATCATACATTGATACAAGTTCACGGTTTAAATGCCTGTAAAGTTCATGGTTTTCATCAAGAATATAAGCAATACCGCCGCTCATACCTGCTGCAACATTTCTTCCTGTTTTACCGAGAATTACAGCTGTACCTCCGGTCATGTATTCAAGGGCATGATCACCTGTGCCTTCAACTACAGCCTGCGCCCCGGAATTTCTTACGCAGAATCTTTCTCCTGCAGCTCCGTTAATAAAGGCTTTACCTGAAGTTGCACCGAAAAGAACAACGTTTCCTGCAATGATGTTGTTTTCTGCATCCTGTTCAAAATCCTGCGGTTTTGTAATTACAATTTTTCCGCCGCTTAAACCTTTTCCAGGAGCATCATTAACATCACCGCTGATTTTCATTGTAACACCAGAAGGAATAAATGCACCGAAACTCTGTCCTGCACCGCCTTCAAAATTGATTACAAAGGAATCTTCTTTAAGTGTTTTTCCAAACTTCTTAAGAACTTCGCTTCCAAAGATTGTACCTGCAGAGCGGTCTGTACACTTAATTTTTATAAGCGGTGAAACTGCACTGTCTGATTTTTCAAGAAGAGGAAGAAGTTTTTTTACATCAACAGTAGAATCGAGTTCTTTTCTGCCTTCAATGCTGTCTTCGTATCCTGAAAGTGCATTTTCGAAATCTTTATTCATATGTGGAATAAAGCCGCTTAAATCAATTAATGAAGCTCTTGAAAAGCCCTGTTTTGACTTTAATTTTAAAAGTCCTGAATTTCCGCACATCTCTTCGATTGTGTGGACTCCAAGACGTGCCATAATTTCCCTTACTTCACGGGCAATAAAGCGCATAAAGTTTTCAACATATTCAGGTTTGCCAGGGAATTTCTGTCTTAAAGCCTGATTCTGTGTTGCAACGCCGAACGGACAGGTGTCAAGATTGCAGACACGAAGCATTTTACAGCCCATTACGATAAGAGGCGCAGTTGCAAAACCGAATTCCTGCGCACCGAGAATTGCAGCGACTGCAACATCACGGCCGCTCATGAGTTTTCCGTCTGTTTCAAGGGCAACTTTATTTCTAAGCCCGTTTCTTAAAAGTGTCTGATGTGTTTCTGCAAGTCCCATTTCCCATGGAAGGCCAGCATGATGAATTGATGAGAGCGGGGCAGCACCAGTACCGCCGTCATGACCACTGATTAAAATGACGTCAGCCCCTGCCTTTGAAACACCAGCCGCAATTGTACCAACTCCAGTCTCACTAACAAGTTTTACTGAAATACGAGCCTTTCTGTTGGCATTTTTAAGATCGTAGATAAGCTGGGCAAGATCTTCAATTGAATAGATATCATGATGAGGAGGTGGAGAAATAAGGCTTACACCCGGAGTAGCAAAACGTGTATGTGCAACCCACGGATAAACTTTTTTGCCAGGAAGATGTCCTCCTTCACCTGGTTTTGCTCCCTGTGCCATCTTAATCTGGATTTCGCGGGCACTTAAAAGGTATTCTTCTGTAACGCCAAAGCGGCCTGAGGCAACCTGTTTGATTGCAGACGAATATTCAGTTCCGAATCGGTCTGAGCGTTCGCCGCCTTCACCTGAATTACTTTTTCCGTGGAGATGATTCATTGCAGCGGCAAGACATTTATGTGCTTCTTCGCTGATTGAACCGTAACTCATGGCACCTGTCTTAAATCTTTTTACAATGCTTTCAACGCTTTCGACTTCTTCAAGAGGAATCTGTTTTCTTTCGTCAAAATTAAAATCAAAAAGAGCTCGAAGGGTGTGAGGATGCGAAGAATCATCAACAATAGAAGTATATTCCCTGAATTTTTCGTAATCTCCTTCCTGACAGCTTTCCTGAAGTGCTTTAACGAGCTGAGGAGTAATAAGGTGGTCTTCACAGTTTTCACCTACCTTATATTTGTGCTGTCCGCGCATTTCAAGATTTATGAGGCGGTTATTTACTTTTAAGAGGTCTTCAGGATTAGAAACAAAGGCATTATTGTGATGGTAAATTATATCTTCCTGAATCTCTTTAAGGGTAATTCCACCGATTCTTGAAACTGTATTTGTAAAGTATTTATCTGTTACTTCTTTAGAAATTCCAAGTGCTTCAAAAATCTGGGCTGACTGGTATGACTGAATTGTTGAAATACCCATTTTTGCAGCGATTTTTACAATTCCGTTTACAACTGCTTTATTGTAATCTGCAATTGCAGTGTGATAATCCTTGTCCAGGAGTTTTTTATCAATGAGTTCTGCAATACATTCATGAGCAAGATAAGGATTAACGGCGCGTGAACCGTAGCCTAAACACATGCTGATCTGGTGCACATCACGAACTTCACCGCTTTCAAGAATGATGCTTACCTTAGTCCTTCTTTTTGTGCGGATAAGATACTGTTCAACAGATGAAACTGCAAGAAGGGATGGAACTGCAAGATGATTTTCATCAATTCCACGGTCAGAGAGAATTAAAATATTATATCCTTCTTCCCAGGCTGTATCGATTTCTTTAAAAAGATTATCAACAGCTTCTTTAAGTCCTGTATTTTTTTCAAAAAGAAGTGAAATTGTTTTTGTTTTAAGACCTTTCTGATTTAATGCCTTGATTTTAATAAGATCGGTTCCTGTAAGGACAGGATTATTGATTTCAAGAACACGACAGTTTTTGCCTGTAATATTTAGCATATCACCGTCTGTTCCTGCATAAACTGTTGTATCAGTTACGATTTTTTCACGCAGGGAGTCAATCGGCGGATTTGTAACCTGAGCAAAAAGCTGTTTAAAGTAAGAGAAAAGAGGAGGGTGTTTTTCACTCATAACTGCAAGAGGTGTATCAACTCCCATGGCACCGACAGGTTCAGCCCCGTTTTTTGCCATTGGAAGAATCATCTCATTAACGTCTTCAAGTGACCAGCCGAAAGCCCTGTAAAGCCTGTCACGTTCTTCCTGTGAAGAAACAGGAATCTTTTTATTAGGAATTTTTAATGAAGAAAGAGGAACTATATTCTGATTTACCCATTCTCCATAAGGATACTGAGAAGCAAAATTAGTTTTGATTTCATCGTCTTCAAGTAAGCGTCCGCTCTTAAAATCAAGAAGGATCATTTTTCCAGGCTTTAAGCGGCTTTTTATTTTAATGTCTTTTTCATCAATATCGAGTACACCTGTTTCACTTGCAAGAATCAGGTTATTGTCTTTAGTAATGTAATAGCGTCCAGGACGCAGACCGTTTCTGTCAAGAACAGCACCGAGCACATCGCCGTCACTGAAAACAATTGCTGCAGGTCCGTCCCAGCTTTCCATCATAGTAGCCCAGTAATGATAAAAATCCCTTACTTCTTCTTTTATTGAACTTTCATGTTTCCAGCTCTGAGGAATAAGAACAGAAACTGCAAGCGGGAGTGACATTCCGTTCATAACATAATATTCGATTGTATTATCAAGCATGGCTGAGTCAGAGCCTGTTAAATCGATTTCTCCGGAGCGGGCAATCATTCTGTCAGCGTTACCGCGGATCGTGTTGATTTCTCCGTTATGTGCAATAAAGCGGTTAGGGTGGGCACGCTGCCAGCTTGGATTTGTATTTGTAGAAAATCTTGAATGAACGATTCCAAGTGCACTTTTGTACTCAGGTGACTGAAGGTCTTTATAGAAAGTCCTGAGCTGTCCTACCAGGAACATTCCCTTGTAAACAATTGTCCTGCACGAAAGTGAACAGATATAGGTCTTACTGCTTCCTTCAGGTATTTCTTTTTCAAACTGTCTTCTTACTGCATAAAGAAGCTTATCAAAATCAAGTCCGCCCTTACAGTCGGAAGGTTTTTCAATAAAAGCCTGGAAGATTTCTGGCATGCATTCAAGCGCTTTTTTTCCGAGAACTTTTTTTTCTACAGGAACTTCACGCCAGCCTGAAAATTTTAAATTATGTGCTTTACAGCATGTTTCAAAACGTTTTTTTTCAGCTTCTGCGTCATTAAAAAAGAAAAACTGACCTATACCGTATTCTCTTTCATCAAGTTTTTTAACAAAGGCTTCGGCTTCTTTTTTGAAAAAATCATGTGAAATCTGAAGAAGAATTCCTACACCGTCACCAGTTTCTCCTGAAGCGTCTTTTCCCGCCCTGTGCTCAAGGCGTTCAACAATGGAAAGCGCATCATCAACGGTTTTATGTGATTTGATTCCGTCAATATTTACAACAGCGCCGATTCCGCAGTTGTCATGTTCAAATGATTCTCTGTAAAGTGTATTCATTTTCAGTAATTCCTCTTCATTTTTTTAAGACTTAAATGCTTAGTATGCTTTGTCGTGAACTCCAGCGATTGCGCGTCCTGAAGGTTCATCCATGTTTTTCCAGGCTGCATCCCATTCAAGTGCTTTAGCAGTTGAGCAGGCAACTCCGGCTTCATGGGGAACACAGCGTGCTGCACTGTCACTCGGGAAAAGACGGCTGTAGATTTCACGGTAAAAATATTCCTCTTTTGTTTTAGGAGGATTTACAGGGAAGCGGTTTTCGCGGCGTGCAAATTCAGCGTCACTTACTTTTTCCTCTGTCATTTTTTTGAGGGTATCAATCCAGCTGTAACCGACACCATCAGAGAACTGTTCTTTCTGTCTCCAGCAGATACTTTCAGGAAGCATGTCCTCAAAAGCTTTTCTTAAAATCCACTTTTCAATTCTCTGTCCGTCAGCGCCTGCATGTTCAGCTCCTTCCGGGAGTTTTATGCACATTTTGTCTGTCGGGTTAAGGCTCATTGCCGTATCAATAAAATCTTTATCCAGGAAAGGAACTCTTCCTTCAACGCCCCATGCCATAAGTGATTTATTGGCACGAAGACAGTCATAGAGATGAAGCTTACTCATCTTGCGTACAAGTTCTTCATGGAATTCTTTTGAGTCCGGTGCTTTATGGAAATAAAGGTAACCGCCGAAAAGTTCATCACTTCCTTCGCCGCTTAAAACCATTTTAATTCCCATTGATTTAATTACACGGGCTAAAAGATACATCGGAGTTGAAGCACGCACAGTTGTAATATCATAGGTTTCAATGTGATAGATAACATCCGGAAGTGCATCTAAGGCTTCCTGAATTGTAAAATGAACTTCATGATGTACAGTGCCGATATATTCTGCCGCCTTGCGGGAAGCAATAAGGTCTGGAGAGCCTTCAAGACCTACAGCAAAGGAATGAAGCTGAGGCCACCATGCGCTTTCTGTACTGTCTGTTTCAACACGCTTTTTAGAAAATTTCTGTGTTACTGCAGCAATAATTGATGAATCAAGTCCACCGGAAAGAAGAACGCCGTAAGGAACATCAGACATGAGCTGTGCTTTTACTGCATTTTCAAGTGAATTACGGAGCTTTTCAATAACTCCTGGATTAATGATGTTTCCTTTATCGTCTGCTGCTTTAGGCGAGTTTTTAACTGCATCAAATTTTTCCCAGTCACGTTTATACCAGCGTACTGGGGCAGGGGAAGGTGATGAAGCAGAATAAAGGTAACTGCCGTTCGGGAATTCTTCGATTGTCTGACAGATGCCTTCAAGTGCTTTAAGTTCACTGGCAGCATAGTAACGGCCCGCCTTATCCCAGCCCTGATAGAGAGGAATAACACCGATTTCGTCCCTTGCAATAAGGTAAGTGTCGTTTTCACTGTCGTAAAGGGCAAAAGCAAAAATACCGCTTAATTTTTCGATCATGGCAGTAAAATCACCTGATTTTCTGTATTTTTTGTAAAGCGGGATAATTACTTCACAGTCTGAGCCTGTCTGAAACTCGTATTCCTTTGAGAATTCACGGCGGATTTCCATGTGATTGTAGATTTCTCCGTTTGCAGCCAGAATAATTTTTTTATCATCGCTTATGAGAGGCTGTTTTCCTGAAAGCGGGTCAACAATTGAAAGACGTTCATGGCTTAAAATAGCATTATTTCCGGTATAAACACCGCTCCAGTCCGGACCGCGGTGACGGATTTTTTTACTCATTTCAAGAACCTGAGCACGAAGTTCATCACGAAGTCCGTCTGCAACAGGTTTGTCTCCGCTTGATAAATCAAAACAACCTACAAAACCACACATAAGTTCACCTCAATTCTTAAATAAAACAAAAAGGCCGCAGAATATCCTCCGTGCTTTTATCAGCACAGACGAAAATACTGCAGCCTCATTGCCTTTAATATTATTGTTTAAAAATTAAAAAGCCGCAGACAATTCATCTAAGAATTACTCTGCGGCTTCTTTGCCTTTTTACAATAATTATTTTATTAATTTGAATAATTATTGTCAATAAGGTAAGGAAACTTTAGTCCTGAAGGGCTTCGTATCCTTCTTCGCCAGTTCTAACCTTTACAACGTTCTGAACATCATAAACGAAGATCTTACCGTCACCGATGTTACCTGTGTAAAGCACTTCTTTAGCGGCAGTAACAACAAGGTCTACAGGTACTTCGCTTACTACGATATCAACCTTAATCTTTGGAAGTAAAGTAATATCCATTTCAACTCCGCGGTATTTTCCTACATTACCGTGCTGCTGACCGCAGCCAAGTACGTTTGTTACAGTCATACCAGTTACGTTGATGTCATTCATTGCAGCCTTGAGTTCGTCAAACTTGCTCTGGCGTGTAATGATAGTAACCATATGGAATTTTGCATCAGGGCGGCTTGTAGCCTTTGCAACCGGAACGGCCTTTTCAACAGGTACAGAACCTTCAGAAACAGGTGATGAACTTCCGAGAACCTGAGGAGCCATGATAAAGCCTGCATAACTTGAATCAATACCATGTTCAAGCTTATCAAGACCGATGATTTCTTCTTCGCGGCTTGCACGAAGTCCGTGGAACTTTTTAATGAGGGCGAATGTAATAAACATACATACTGCAGTCCAGAGAAGGATAGAACCTTCGCCGATTGCCTGAACTTTAAGGTGTTCAAGTCCCCCGCCATAGAATAAACCGCTTTCAACGTTGAATAAACCGTCAGATAATGTACCCCAAATACCGTTTGCAAGGTGAACAGCAACAGCACCAACCGGGTCGTCAATATGAAGCTTAAGGTCAAGAAGTTCAACAACTATTACAACAATAATACCAGAAGCAATACCGATGATTGTTGCACCAAGTGCATCTACAGTAGCACAGGTCGGTGTGATTGCAACAAGACCTGCAAGGGAAGCATTTAATGTCATTGAAACATCTGGCTTGCCGTTTTTAATCCAGGTGAAAATCATTGTTGTTACAGCTGCAACAGCCGGAGCAATTGTTGTTGTTGTGAATACAGCAGCAAGACCACCAACACCAAGAAGCTGTGTACAGGCAGCACCGTTGAATCCGTACCATCCGAACCAGAGGATGAAAGTTCCCAGTGCACCGAGAGTAAGTGAGTGACCAGGAATAGCATGAACCTTTGTTACCTTTCCGTTTTTGTCATATTCATATTTTCCAATACGCGGACCAAGGAAAATCGCACCGATAAGGGCAGCTGTACCACCGACAGAGTGAATTGCAGCACCACCGGCAAAATCAACAAAGCCCATCTGTGCAAGCCAGCCCTGAGCGTTCCATACCCATCCGGCTTCAATCGGATAAACAACAGCAGAAATTACTGCTGAATAAATACAGTATGAACTGAACTTAGTGCGTTCTGCCATAGAACCTGAAACGATTGTTGCAGCAGTAGCACAGAATACAAGGTTAAATACAAAGCTTGACCAGTCAAGTTCAGCAAACTTTGTAAAAAGCTGCATGTCTGGTCTGCCGATTAAACCAAAAAGATAATTCTCACTCATCATGAGACCAAAACCAAGAAGCATAAAACATGGAGTTCCGATACAGAAATCCATCAGGTTTTTCATAATGATGTTACCTGCGTTTTTTGCCCTTGTAAAACCTGTTTCAACCATCGCAAATCCACACTGCATAAAGAATACAAGTGCAGCGCCGATTAAAAACCACACACTCCAAACTTCAGACATATTAAACCTCCTGCTTAATCTGATTTGGCAGGGGGAAGTCTCCCCCTCGTTCGCACTGCGTTGCTCTCTGCCCCCTCTGCGGGGACACCCCGCAACGCCCCGAAATAAAAAAACGCCGCCGCAGAACTTTCCCGTAACAGGGAAAACTTCTGCGGCGCCATTGCCATTTATTATTTTTCTCACTCTGTGAGTATTTTTATTCTGTTACAATTAACGAACGCTGAACAACAAATCACCGTAGCTTGGGAACGGCCAGAGCTCTTTTGGTGTAATTGTCTCAAGTTCATCAGCATACTGACGCAGTTCGTTCATTGCGGCAAATACATGCTCGCGGTAGAAGAATGCAGTCTTGCTGGAATCGCCCTTATCAGCAGTTTTCTTTGCTTCAAGTACTTCGCTTTCAAGAGCTTCTGTTTTTACAAAGATATTTTTTGTAAGTTCTGAAACTTTTTTGAGCATTGCACTTTCATAAGGTGTATCGCATGCGCCAAGTGCAGATTTTTTAAGGCTGATAGCTTCTGCCAGTTTTGAAGCATATTTGCTTGCAGCAGGAAGGATATCCTTCTTTGCCATTTCAAGCATTGTTTCTGCTTCAATGTTGATAATCTTTGAGTAATTTTCATTATGAATCTCAAAGCGGCTTGTAAGTTCAACCTTAGAATAAACTCCGAACTTTTCAAATACCTTAACATTCTTTTTGTCGAGAATGTGAGGAAGTGCTTCAGGTGTTGATTTAAGGTTATAAAGTCCGCGTTTTTCAGCTTCTTTTACCCATGAATCATCATAACCGTTGCCGTTGAAGATGATTCTCTTGTGTTCTTTTATTGTCTTTAAGATAAGATCGTGAAGGTCTTTCTTAAAGTTCTTTGACTTTTCAAGAAGGTCAGCAAACTGACTGAGTTCTTCTGCTACAACTGTGTTTAAGAATACGTTTGCACAGGCAATTGATTCGTTTGAACCGAGCATACGGAATTCGAATTTATTTCCTGTAAAAGCAAACGGAGAAGTGCGGTTACGGTCTGTAGTATCCTTGTTAAAATCAGGAAGAACAGTAACACCGATCTTCATCTTTTCTTTTTCATGTTTTCCGTATGGAACGCCCTTTTCAATAGAATCAAGGATGGCTGAAAGTTCATCACCAAGGAACATTGAAACAATTGCCGGAGGCGCTTCGTTTGCACCAAGACGGTGATCGTTTCCTGCACTTGCTACAGAGATACGCAGAAGATCCTGGTATTCATCTACAGCCTTGATTACTGCACAGAGGAATAAAAGGAACTGTGCATTCTGGTCAGGTGTTGCACCCGGGTCAAGAAGGTTCTTTCCTGTATTTGTGCTGATTGACCAGTTGTTGTGTTTTCCGCTTCCGTTAACACCTGCAAAAGGTTTTTCATGTAAAAGACAAACCATTCCGTGGCGGGAAGCAACCTTTCTCATCATTTCCATAGTGAGCTGGTTGTGATCACAGGCAAGGTTAGTAGTAGTAAAAATAGGTGCAAGTTCATGCTGTGCAGGTGCTACTTCGTTATGTTCTGTTTTTGCAAGGATTCCAAGCTTCCAGAGTTCTTTATTTAAATCTTTCATGAAAGCCTGAACACGAGGTTTAATCATACCAAAGTAATGGTCTTCAAGTTCCTGACCTTTAGGAGCCTTTGCACCAAAAAGAGTGCGGCCTGTATAAATCAGGTCTTCGCGCTTGTCGTAAACTGATTTATCTACGAGGAAGTATTCCTGTTCAGGACCTACAGTAGTTTTTACTGAAGTTACATTTTCATTGCCTTCAAAGAGTTTCAAAACACGTACAGCCTGTTTTGAAATTGCCTGCATAGAGCGCAGAAGCGGAGTTTTCTTATCAAGAGCTTCACCTGTGTAAGAACAGAATGCAGTAGGAATACAGAGAGTACCGTCCTTAATGAATGCATATGAAGTCGGATCCCATGCAGTATAACCCCGGGCTTCAAAAGTTGCACGGATACCGCCGCTTGGGAAAGAAGAAGCATCAGGTTCGCCCTGAACAAGTTCCTTTCCGCTGAATTCCATGATTACTTTTCCGTCACTTACAGGTGTAATAAAGCTGTCGTGTTTTTCTGCAGTAATGCCTGTAAGAGGCTGGAACCAGTGAGTAAAGTGTGTTGCACCTTTTTCAACAGCCCAGTCTTTCATCGCGTTTGCAACAACTGTAGCAACTGAAGCATCAAGCTTTTCGCCGCCTTCAATTGTTTTCATAAGCTGCTTGTAAGTTTCTTTTGGCAGCCTTGCTTTCATAACCGTTTCGTTAAAAACGTTTTCGCCAAAAATTGGTGTTACTTCGTCCATTATTTTTTACCTCCAGGGATTGTTTAAAACTAAAAAAGGCGCTGAAAAACCGTTCCGTTGTACACCGGAATAACTTTTCAGCGCCTTTGCATAATTTTAAATAAAAAAAGCGTCGCAGAACATAAAAATCTGCGACGCCTTTGTCGTTGATAGTTCCTTTATAAACTTACTGAAAAACTTTGTCAATAATTTTTAAAAAAATTATTAAAAAAAATTTTTATTTTTGGTAATATGTTATATATATGCAGAAACGATTCCAGCAGACAGATTTCTGGTGTGATTTTAAGTGTGCCCACGGCTGGCAGAAACTCACCTCAGATAATATAAATATTTTAATCAGAAAATTTAAAAAAGGACCTCTTCATTTTTCACTTGCTTATGTTCCTATGGCACCGGAGTTTATGCCGGCAGGCACTGTACCAGGATTTGAGCAGCAGGCAGAAGATGAAATAAATTACCTCAAAAAAATACAGTCCTTTTCAGAAAATATAAAATCAAATCTTCCGTCTGACACTCTTTGCGTAAGATTTGATTTTCCCCTTGATTTTCCAGAAACCCAGATAAGGGATGATTATCTTTTAAGGTTTAATGAACTTAATTCTTTTGCACATACAAAAATCAAAAAAGCTCCGGTAGACATTCAGCCGCCTGACAGCACTTTTTTAGATCTTTCACTGACAGAAGAACAGCTTCTTTCAAACATGAAAAATAAATGGCGGTATAATCTTCGCTATGCACAAAAACACGGTGTTACGGTCAGAGCCTGTGACGCTTCTTCTGCGGATTTTGAAAAGGACCTTGATTCTTTTTATGAACTCTACAGAGCAACTTCAGCCAGAGACGGAATAGGACTTCATCCAAAAAGTTATTATAAACATCTTCTTAAAAAAAGCCTTAACTCTGACACTAAAATTACGCTTTACATTGCCAGCCATGAAGGCGACGACCTTGCAGCAATTATTACGCTTTTCAACGAAAACGAAGCAGTTTATCTTTACGGCTGTTCAGGTAATTTAAAACGAAACCTGATGCCTGCATACGCTGTTCAGTGGACAGCAATTACTGATGCTAAAAAATACGGCTCAAAAATCTACGACTTTTACGGAATTCCGCCGACAGGGGATGAAGGGCATCCGATGCACGGCCTTTATCTTTTTAAGACAGGTTTTGGCGGAAGAATGGTACACAGACCAGGAAGTTTTGATATTCCTATGAGTTCACTCTACGGTTTATATACTTTTGCTGAAAAACTGCGTGCCTTTTATCACAAAAAATTCTTAAAAAAGATAAGGGGGCGTTAATGAATCTTGAAGCATTTGTTTTAGGCTGCGGCGGAATGATGCCTCTTCCATACAGACACTTAACTTCAGTCCTTTTAAGAAGGGACGGAGACCTTTTTTTATTTGACTGCGGTGAAGGAACTCAGGTCAGTTTGAAAAGGCTGAACCTCAAATGGAAAAAAATCGACGCAATCTTTATTTCTCATACTCATGCAGACCATGTAACAGGGCTCCCGGGAATCTTAATGCTCAACAGCCAGGTTGACAGAACAGAACCTCTTTACATCTACGGACCGCCGAAAATCGCAGAGTACATTGAATCAAGCAGAAAAGTTCTCGACATGTATATTAACTATCCCATTATAGTAAAAGAAATTACAGCGCCCTGCATGGTTCACGAAGGAAAAGATTTTTACGTACGTGCTTTTCCTCTCCAGCATACAAAAACCTGCGTAGGCTACACACTGGAAGAACTTGACCGCCCTGGTGAGTTCAATGTAGAAAAAGCAATGTCCTTAGGAATTAAGCCCGGCCCTGATTACGGAAAACTCCAGAAAGGGCAGAGCATTACTCTGGAAAACGGGACAACAGTAAAACCAGAAGATGTAATGGGTGAAAAGCGTCACGGAAGAAAATTCAGTTTTGTAACAGATACTCTTTATCTGCCTTCAATTGCAAAGGAAGTGCAGGGAAGTGACCTTTTAATCTGCGAAGCCATGTTTGATGAAAGCCTTAAAGACCAGGCAAAAGAAAAAAAACACATGACTGCAAAAGAATGCGGGACAATAGCAAGAGATTCAAATTCAAAGCGTATGGCTATGATTCACTACAGTCCGCGCTACACTGACAGGGAACTCGAACCTCTTTTACAGCAGGCAAGAGAAGTTTATCCTGCGGCCGTTCTTTCTAAGGACAGAATGATTTTTGACATTCCTTATGAAGATTAATAGAAAATGATAGAACTGGTTAATTTTTCAAAAAATTATTCTCATTATAAAGCAGTTAAAAATCTTTCTTACAAATTTGAAAAAGGATTAATTACAGGCATTTTAGGACCCAACGGGGCAGGAAAGACAACCCTTCTTAAGGCTCTTACGGCCCGTCATTTTGCCTCAGAAGGAAAAGTCCTCCTTGAATCTCAAAAATACGGAAAAATAATTGACGCTCAGGAAAATCCAGAAGCAGTCAGAGACATTACAGGTTTTGTTGAAGAAACACCTTCCATCCCGGAAGAATATACGGTCCTTGAATACCTTGGTTTTATCTGTTCCCTTCATAACTGCAGCAAAAAAAACATAGAAAAAACAATTGAACTTTGTTCGCTGGATGAAGTAAAAAATAAAAAAATACGTACGCTTTCAAAAGGTTATAAAGAAAGAGTTAATTTTGCACAGGCCCTGGTTTACGACAGTGAAGTCTTAGTTCTTGATGAACCTGCCTCAGGCCTTGATCCTTCTCAGATTGTAAAAATGCGATCCCTTGTAAAAGAGCTTTCTAAAAATCATACAATAATTCTTTCAACACACCTTATGCAGGAAGCAATTTCTTTATGTGACAGAGTAATAATCTTAAATCACGGAAAAGCACTTATTTCAGGTACAATTGACCAGATATGCAGTAAAACTGAGTGTTCTTCACTTGAAGAAGCATTTTTTAAACTGACTTCAAGCCATGACAAAAATGGAGAAGATGATGAAGCCCTCCCTTTATAAACATATTCTTTATTCATTTTTAATAGATCCTCTCATATATGTCTCGAGTATTTTAACAGTCACTGTTACTGCATTTTTCTTTTATTTTACAAACAGCTTTTTTATTCCAGGTCAGGGAAGTTCAGATTTAACTCTTTTTTTTAATTCTATTGCAGGAATTTCAGTCCTTACAGTTCCTCTTCTTGTTTACAGAGTCAGATATTTTATAAAAGATGACTCACTTCCTGTTAATGCTTTTATCCGTTTTATTACCGTTAATTTAGCTGTATTTACAGTCAGCCTGATTCCTCTTTTATTTTTAAGTTTCATACCGGTCTCTGTTAATTTCTTCGGAAAAACTGATGCAGGACAGTGTGCAGGCGGATTTGCAGGAATAATTTTTTACCTTTTTGCCGCAGTATCTTTTACTGTATTTATTTTTTCAGTCTTAAAAAACTCACAGAGTGCCCTGAGCCTTCTTGCAGCCCTCATAATTCTCAGCGCATTTAACTACATACATATCTTACTTCCGCTTATAAACTTAAGTGACTTTATAACTGAACTTCTTAAAAAAGTCAGTTTTGTCTGGCATTTTGACAGTGCTTCAAAAGGTCTCCTTGATTCCAGGGATTTTATCTTTTTTATTTTCTCGTCAGTATTTTTTATTTTCCTGTCAGGACTTGCAGAATACCGGAGGACAGAATTAAAAATCTCCGGAGTAAACCTTATTCTCTTTCTTTTGACCTTTATTTTTCTTTCAGTTTCTTTTTCAAGAATCTGTTTTAATTTAGACCTTACAGAAGACAGACTTTACACAGTTTCTCCCGTAACAAAAAAACTGACGGTTGGTCTTGAAAATCCTTTAAGGATTACATATTTCCAGTCAAAGGAATTAAAAAAATACTATCCGCAGACCCGTCTTATAAGTGAATATTTAAACACATTTGCAAAAAACTCTCCTTACATAACATATTCAAAAGAAAATGCAGACTCAGAGCGCTTAAAAAATTACGGTATTTCAGGACGCCAGTTAAAAACAGAAAACTCTTCAAAACTTGAATACACAACTGTTTATTCAGCTGTCCTGCTACAGTATCTTGATAAATCAACTGTAATCCCCTTTGTAATTTCAACAAAAACCTTAGAATACGATCTTGCCCAGAGAATTCAGGAGATAATTACCAAAGAAGAACGAATACTCTATGTAATTTCGGGCAACGGCTTTTCAGTTGAAGAAGACTATGCTTATCTTCTTCCGTGGCTGAGTTCAAGAGGTTTTCATGCACAAAGCCTTAATCCTTATGAATTAGAAAAAACTTTTCAGACTTTTGACTATTCAAAAAAACAAAAACCTTCGATTCTGCTTTTAGGAACAAAAAAATTAACAGCGGAACACTCTTACCTGATTAAAAATGCTGCTGAAAAAGGCTGTCCGCTTCTTGTAATGACTTCGCCTTATACTGCTGACATTAAAAATGACTGGAATGTTACTAAAAATAAAAATGACAGTTTTATTCCCGTATTAAATGGGTGGGGCTTTGCATTTGATTATTCACTTGCCCAGGACCTTTCAAATTTTCCTCTTACAATGACAACAGGAGAAGGAGAAAATATCTCATATCAGACAGTAAATTATCCTCTCTGGATAAATGTTCTCCCTCAAAAAGAGGCCTTCGAAGGCGTTACAGTCTGCTGGGCAAGTCCTGTTTTATGTTATGGAAAAGTAAAGCCGCTCTTAACTTCAAGCAGCTATGGATGGACACAGAGTCCTTCGGCAAAAGAAAATGAGCCTTTTATTGTAAATCCGTTTTTAATTCCACAGACAGCATCCCAGGCGGGAGAAAAAAATAAAAACCTTGTTCTTGCAGCAGAACTTTTTGATAAAGAAAAAAACATAAGCGCAGCCCTTATAAGTGACCAGTTTTTTAATGCATCATTAATTACAGGTTTTACAAGTACGACAGAGCAGGGTGATTTCAGGAATTACGATTACACTGTTTCAATTCTTTTAAAACTCTCAGGAGAAGAAGAACTTGCTTCCCTCATGCAAAAATCCCAGGTTTCAAGGTCTCTTTATAAGATTGAAACGCAGGAGCATTTTATTAAAACAAAAAATCAAATTCTTTTAACAGTTTTTATAATAATTCCAGTTTTAATCCTTGCCTCAGGCGCTATTTTCAATTTAATCAGAATGTTAAGGATGAGGAAAAACAATGTTAAAAACTAAATGTCAGAAGATTCTTTTAATTTCAGCCTGCGCTTCTTTTGTTCTTTTTTTATTCTCATTTAAATTTACTTTTACGCAGAATAAACCCATACAGTCAGCACTTTTAAATCCTTCATACAGGACAAAAATTCAGACCTTAATCATACAGACCCCCTCTCAAATCGTTACTCTTTCAAAAAAGGAAAACCAGTGGGAATGTTCAGTTTATGACACTGTTACTTTTGCAGATACAAAAACTGTCGAAAACCTGATTAAAAACTTAACAAAGATTCGTAACATGTATAAAATTTCAGACAAAATAGCAGCAAAAAGTGAATTAAACCTTACCGAAGAGTCTGCAAATATCATTACAGTAATTGATTCAAATCAGATTCCTGTCACAAAACTTTATTTTGGAAGTGAAGATTCTCTTACCTCAAGAATAAACGTAACCACAGAAAAAGGAAAAATAAGCTATGAAACACACAATGACATTTCTCCTTTTTTAACTGCAGACCTTGATTTCTGGACCACGGGCGAAATATTTTTTGCAATAAAAAATCCTTCAAACCTCTCTTTGACAAAAGATGAACTTCACACACTTTTGAGCCTGCGTCACGGAAATGTCCTGAATCACGCATCATTGAGCACCGCATTAAAACCTGTATTTTCAGTTTCGATTTTCGGACAGTATGAATCAAGCCACAGACTGGATTTTTATTATGAAAAAACTTCTGAAGGAGACATTTATTATTATACCCAGAAAATAAGCCCTGAAATAATAAATGACAATGCTGTTTATGAGCTAAGCAGTTATACTTTTGAAAAAATTAAATCGCTGCTAAAAAAAGAGTGAGATAGAGCAGGTTGTAAAAAAAGTGCACGATAATATTTATTAACAGTGTTTTTGACTTAACGAATAAAAGCCTTAAAATAATTCCGCAGACTAAAGCATTTAAAACACCTGCAAAGCCTTCATAAATATGCCCAAGTGCAAAAAGAATAACGGCAGGAATTTCAGTTAACAGCTTATTTGAAATACCGGTAAGTTCCTTAAAAACATCGCATAAAATAAAGCGGTAACAGACTTCTTCAGTAAAAACCGCAGTCAGAAGGGCAGTAAAAAGACTCAGCCATTCTAAGGCATTAACAGGTCTGTAAATATCAAAAGCGGCAGTACTTCCCGGAAGATTCATTCCTTTTCTGGATAAAACGAAAAAAATAATCTGAAAAATGACTGATACAAGAATTAAAAGCCCGAAACTGCAAAGTGCATATGCATGTTTTATAAATATGCCGGGCTGAGGTGAATCTTTATAATTCTTTTGGTAAAGGCTCCTGTCTAAATATAAAAAAAGAGCCGCAACAAACGTAAGAAAAAATGAGAAAAAAGTAGTTTTTATTACAAGAGGACTTTCCGCAAAATCAGGTGAATTAAAAAGCGGAGGAACTACAAAAAAAAGAAGCAGGAAAAAAATTTGAGTAGCGTAAAGGGCTTTTTTCATATAAAATAGATAATAACAAAAAAAGAGAGTGTTATAAAAGTGATTTTAGTATTAATTATTACAGCACTGGCAGTTCTTGCGACAGTAAGACTGCTTATCGTTTTTCAGGATAAAATTAAATTTTTCACTCTGGGCTCAGACTCAGGCTTTAAGTTTTCAGAAACTGCGCTTTTATGGAAACTTGCAAAAATGGGAGATATAGAAGAGCCGCAGGCCCTGTTCCTTTCAGTTCCAACCTTAAACAGGGCTATCTCCAATGTCATAACAGACGCCAGAAGACGCGGAATTGAAAATTCAGACAGAATCCAGAACTTTCTTACCAAGCTTTATAAGTTCCGAACAAAACTGAATCTTGAGCATGAAAATAAAAAAGGGCTTGAATCTACAAAATATCTTGATAAAGGCCAGAAACTCCGCATTATCTTCCCGGGACACGGTGTATTTGCTTCAACAATAATGAACAACGGCTACGAGATGATAATTACGCTTCCTACACAGAACAGGACAATTCCTGTAATGAGTGAAGACTGGGTTAATCACGAAATAAGCGTTTATCTCTGGCGTAAAGGAGACGCATCGTACGTTTTTGATACAAGGGTAACAAATGCAGGTGTTTTCAACGGCCAGACCGTACTTTATCTTGCACAGACAAACCAGCTTTTAAGGGCCCAGAAAAGAAAATCAGTCCGCTGTGAATGTAACTTAAATGCTGCCATGTACTTTATTAAAAAGGAAGTAATTGATTTTAATCTTGTTGAAACTGATCCCGGCTATAAAGTCGTACTTGAAGACATTTCAGAAGACGGAGCCATGATCAGGGTCGGCGGACAGGGAGTAGTAAACGCCCAGATTAAACTTCAGTTTACCCTTAATGATGTACTTATCCTTATGTATGGAATTGTCCGTGCTGTTGAATACAATAAAGAAATAAACCAGTCACGACTTCACTTTGAATGTGTTCATCTTGATAAAGATATGAAAAATGCCATCTTAAGTTTTGTCTATAATGTTCTTCCTCAGGATCAGAAAGATGTATTTGATGCCCTCAGTGCAACAGAAGAAGACAAGGCTGAAGATGAAACTGCACCGGAAGAAGAAAATCCTGCAATTCTTCTTACAGGAAATGCAGCCGGAGATGTGGAAAAAAATGAACAGTCAGGAGAAGAAGCTGTAAGTGCAGATATTCTTACTCCTCCCCAGGACAATATTTCAGCAAGGGATATAGCAAAACTTGCAGAACTTGATGTTAATGATGCTGAATAAACGGAGGAAAATATGAAAAAACTCTTTTTTATACTTACTTTTATATCTTTATTCGATGCCTTTTCTTTTACCTCAGACATACAAAAAAAATTCATTAAGGGAAACCTTCAGGATAAAACTAGTGCCGTAAAGGAAGCTTCAGGTTCTGATGCACAGGTACTTACTAAAAAAGGCCTGGCTTTTATTCTTGAAAACAGTGAGGTTTTAGGTCAGGACAGGGATTTAAGTGCACTTGCTGTTGCCTGTCTTTTTAAGCTTCCTAAAGACAAAAGTTCACTTGAAACTTCTTTTCCCGAAATAAATAAAGACCTGATTTCAATTTTTAATCTTTTTGAAGATGAAACCGTAAGAATCGGTGTACTCGATAAATTTGAAACAACCTGCGACTTAAACGGCTCTGAAAATTTTACAGGACTCCTTAATAAGTATTTAAGTGAAGCAGGAGAGAAAAACCGTAATTCTGCCGTTACAGGAAAGGTAATTACATGTTTGAAAACTGCAGGAAATACAGAATCCTTTTCAATCATGTATAAAAACTGGAAAAACAACACCTTTCCTGAATTTAAAAATGAAACAGAAAAAGCCCTTATTGCACTTTCTTCAAAACACATAACTGAAACAATAAAGATAATTTCCTCTTCTAAAATTAGAGAAATTAGAGATTTCTTTGAATTAATCAATAAAAGTGACGAAATTTCAAAAGATTTTAAAGCAGAAATTGCTGAAAATGCACTTTCAGTGACAATACATAATACAGAAGATATTTCAGCAGATATGACTGACAGTATCAGCCTTCAGCTCCAGACTTTGCAGACAATCTCAGATGCAAACTGGACCAGGGCAGCAGGCCTTGCAGTTCGTTTTTTCAGTCTTGCAAAAGAAGAATACGAAAAGAGCATTCTGCAGGAAGCTCAGTTCATACAGGTTATAGGCTGTATTACAAAACTTTCTTCGCCTGATACTGCACAGTCTTTGTCTGCATATCTTGCAGAAATGAATTCTAAAACAGAAAAGAATAACATTCCTGCCCAGAATGTAGTTCTGGCGGTAATTAAGTCACTGGGAGCGCTGGGAGATAAATCCGCATTTGACAATCTTCTTTACGTAACATATTTAAACTATCCTGAGGCTGTTAAAAATGCGGCAAGAGATTCCCTTGCAAAACTTAAATGGTAATAAAAAAATGCCTGAAGTATTTTTTCTTTGCAGTTTTAATTAATCCTGTATTTACGGCAGCATTTTTTTTAGCAGTACTTTTTTATACAGATACACTCAAATTATCAGACAGGAAGCAGTTTTCCTGTCTGTTTTTTTCGTCCGAAGTTACTGCTGTTGAAGGTACTGTCTGGTCAAGTCCGGTAAAAACCTCAGAAGGAACTTATTACACAGCACTTTTTGAAACAAAAAAGGCATACAAGCAGAAATTTCAATCAGGCGGGTCAAAGGGACTTATCACGGTCCTGTTTCCTGCAACCATGATTGAAGCTCTGTATCCGGGAAAACTTTATACAGGAATAAAAAGTAATAACCATCAGCATTTTCTGATAGAAAGCGGATATAATTTTCATCTTGAAGTTTCATGCACTGACATTGAAAATAATCTGTTTATTGTAAACAAAGTAACACCTGTTTCTCACTCTGGCCTTCTTTTTAAACTGACAAAAATACGCGCCCTATCAAGGCTTACTTTTAAAAGACTTATGTTTGGCTGGGGAAAGTCAGGCGGGCTGTTACTTGCGCTTTTATCAGGTTCGAAAGAATACACGGATAAAACTCTGAGCGACGGTTTTAAGGATGCGGGTCTTTCACATATTCTTGCACTCTCAGGAATGCATTTAAATCTCTTCGGGGGACTTGCATTTTTCTTCGGAACAAAAATTACGAGAAGAAACCTTGCAGATTTAATTCAGCTCTCTGCGGTAGTATTTTTTGTCTGGTTTGCAGGTGCTTCTCCGTCACTGTTCAGGGCAATGCTCAGTGCTTTAATCGTTTATATCAATTCACTCTTGAGAATGAACCGTTTTAAGGGGCTGACTGTCCTTTCCCTTACTTTCATCATTCATCTTTTAATTTATCCTCATCACTTAAAAACTCCCGCCTTCATGCTTTCATATGGCGCTCTTGCAGGAATTATGAGCATTGGTCAGATTATAAAGTTCAGTATGGGACGTTTATTTTTACCTGAAATCTCATCCAGGCTTTCAGAAAGCTTAGGGGCACAGATTTTTACAGCTCCTTTAACACTCAAAATATTCGGCAAATTCATGCCGGCCGGTGTAGCTGCCACACTGTTTGCAGGTCCTCTTACAAATATTTTTTTATATACCGGACTTTCAGGTACAATTTTATGCCTTATAATGCCTTTTCTCAGCGGGGCTTTTAATGTTATTATGAACTGTATTTACAATATAATTTTAAAGTGTGTACTGTTATTCTCAAAAATTCCTGCTGTAACGGTTTAACACTTATTGTTTAAGGAAAACTAATGATTTTACATCCGGATTACAATTCACCTGCAGCATTAAAAGAATTTATGGAAAGCCACAATATGGCCATGCAGAAAAAATTCGGTCAGAATTTTCTTGTAAACGAAGATGCAAGAAAAAGACTTATTGACAGCCTGGATGTAAAAAAAGATATGACAGTCTGGGAAGTAGGACCGGGACTTGGAAGCATGACAAGTGAACTTCTTTCAAGGGGTGTCAATTTAACTGTATTTGAAATAGACCACGGATTTGCCCGTCTTCTTCCGGAATTCTTTGAAGAATACGTAAAAAACAGTCATTTTTCGCTTGTAGAGGGGGATGTCCTTAAAACCTGGCAGAAATTCGCAAAAGAAAACAAAGCACCTGAAAGGTTTTTCGGAAATCTCCCGTACAATGTTGCAGCAACAATAATTGCAGATACAATTACAAAAGGCCTTCGTTTTGAAAAAGCAGTTTTTACAATTCAAAAAGAAGTAGGCTTAAGAATGAATGCAAAACCAGGGACAGAAGACTATTCTTCTTTTAGTGTAATCTGTCAGTGGGCTTATGATGTAAAACCTGTTATGGACCTTGCAGGCGGAAATTTCTGGCCGGTTCCAAATGTAGCAAGCAGAGCAGTCCTTATGACTAAAAAAGAAGATTTCCCGCGGTGTAAAAATCCTAATCTTTTCTTAAAAATGGTAAGACAGATATTTTCATTAAGAAGAAAGACCATTAGAAACAATTTAAGCCGCTTTGTAAATGCAGAACTATGTGATTATGCACTTGATAAATGTTCGATTGAGCCATCACAGAGAGCTGAAAAATTAAGCATTGAAAAACTTCTTGAATTGTCTGATGCGCTTGATTCAGGTTATAATAAATAAAAAATGACAGAAGTACAAAAAAATCTTAATCTAATAAAACAGTCTCTGCCTGAAAACGTAAAACTGTGTGCCGTTTCAAAATTTCACTCAGCTCAAAAAGTAATTGAAGCTATAGAAGCAGGGCAGACAATATTCGGTGAAAACCGTGTACAGGAAGCAGCTCAAAAATTTGATTTCCTTTCATCTAAAGGATATACACCCCAGCTTCACATAATCGGAACTCTACAGAGAAATAAAGTAAAAGAAGCAGTTAGAATTGCCTCAATGATAGAATCTGCAGACAGAAAAGAACTGGTCGAAGAAATTGAAAAACAGTGTGCAAAACAGGATAAAACAATACAGATTCTTTTTGAAATTCACACTGGAGAAGAAAGTAAAGCAGGCTTTAAATCAAAAGAAGAACTTTTTATGGTTCTTGATGAGTTTACAGAGAATAAATATCCTCACATTCAGATTAAAGGACTTATGACAATGGCACCTTTAACAGAGGATGAAAACCTGATAAGAAAGTCTTTTAGAGAATTAAAATGTCTTCAATCAGAATTGCAGGAAAAATACAGCAACTTTAATTTTAGTGAACTTTCTATGGGCATGAGCAGTGATTATAAAATTGCAGTTGAAGAAGGCTCTACAATGGTCAGAATCGGGACTGCAATATTTGGAGAAAGGGAATATACAAAATGATAAAAAAAATAACTGCTGCTTTAATTTTGTTTTTCTTCTCTTTCAGCTTTATAAATGCAGATACAAAAAGCACCACTAATTATGATGACATTAATTTTCCGCAGTGGACAAAAGACCTTCGAAGAACAGAAATAATTACTTTCGGCTCACTTCCTTTCGTTACATTATGGACATCTGTAGCATACGGACTGGCAGTTCAGGGAACATTCCACAACCCGCTAGATAAATCAACTTCAAATTATACAGAACAGCAGCAGAAAGAAATAATTGCGATTGCAGCGTCCGCAAGTCTTGCCTTAGGCCTCACTGATCTTGCAATCAATTTAATCTCAAGAAAAATCAAATCAAACAAGCAGAAAAAAATACAGAAAACAATTATGGTAATTCCTTTCAGCCAGGAAGAAAAAGAAGGACCTGCTCCTTTACCGCCTGAAAAGGAATTTCAGGACAGAAACGAAAGCCCAGAAACAGAAAATCCGGAATTAAATCAGGATTATTTTACAGGCGGAATGGAAAGTGCCGTTTTTTAATCAGAAAATTCCTTCAGATTTTACAGATTCACTTCGTCTCGATAAATATATTGCCCAGTCCTGTCCTGACATGAACAGGTCAAAGCTTAAAAGCGGTGTCTGTGAACTTTTAGTCAACGGCAAAAAAGCAAAATTAAGTTCAAAAGTCAGTGCAGGGGATGAAATCTATTTTCAATGGGAAGACAATATCCCGGACGACATAATTCCTCAAAATATTCCTTTAAATATAATCTATGAGGATGAAAACGTTACCGTGGTAAATAAAAAACAGGGAATGGTATCTCATCCAGCAGCCGGTAACTGGGACGGAACTCTGGTAAATGCACTTTTGTATCACTGGGGCAGGGAAAAAATCAGTAATGAAGAAAAAGAAAGCCCTTCCCGGACTTTAGAAACAAGAAGACCTGGCATTGTTCATCGTCTTGATAAAGATACTTCAGGTGTAATAATTACGGCTAAAAACAGAAATACAGAAGAATACCTGGCCTCACAGTTTAAAAATCATAAAAATCTTTCAAAAATCTATATCTGCATCTGTCAGGGACATCCACCTGTAAGGGAAGGCTTTATAAAAACAAATATTACCAGGGATACAAGGGAAAGAAAGCGTTTTAAAGCCTGTGAACTTGAAGGAAGCGGAAAAACTGCACTTACTAAGTTTAAATGTATTGCCTGTTTCGGACCTTACAGTCTGATGAAAGTAAAAATCTTTACAGGAAGAACTCATCAGATAAGGGTACATTTAAAATTTATCGGCTGTCCCATTCTTGGAGATTCAATTTATTCAAAAGGAACAAAGGGCACTTCATTTGAAGGAGCTTCATTAATGCTTCATGCCTATAAATTAAAAATTTTACTGCCGGCATCAAAAGAGCCGGTTATTTTCAGGGCCAGTGTCCCGGTAAGATTTAAAAAAGTTATAAAAAAACTTCATGAAACTTTTTCTAAATCCCTTCCGCCAGAAAAACCTGCCTTTAAAATTGAAACCCTCAAAACAAAAAAGGGACACCTTCTTCCTCTCTTTAAAGCAAAAAAAGGTTACGGGCAATGGCAGAAATAAAAATCATTTCTTCTCCGGATGAAAAAAATCCTTTTTTAATTATCTATAAACCTTCAGGACTACCAAGTGCTCCGTTAAAAGAAGGAGATGAAAGTGCTTTAACACAGGCCTTAAAACTCTTTCCTGAAATTAAAAATGTTAAAGGCAAAAAATCAGTTGAATACGGGCTTTTACACAGAATTGATACAGCCACCAGAGGACTTCTTTTTATTGCCTGTACGCAGGAATGCTTTGATAACATGGAGCTTCAGCAGAAAGAGGGGAAGTTCATAAAGTATTACAGGGCTGGAATTGAAAATAAAGAGGGGATAAATAAGACTTTTACCCTGCGCTCAAAGTTCAGAACATACGGAGAAAAAGGCAGGGAAGTACGTCCTGTTTTTGAAAATGCTTCTGCAGCCGATTTAAAAAAATGCGGTAATAAATTTTATGAAACAGAAATTACTATTGAGGGTGAAATTGCATTCTGTAAAATTAGGGAAGGTTTTCGTCATCAGGTAAGGGCGCATCTGGCTTTTTCAGGATATCCGATAAAAGGCGATAAGATCTATAATAAAAATTGCGGAGAAAATGATGTGTTTGAATTTGAAGCCTGGGGATTTGAATTTAATCATCCGTTAACTGGAAAAAAAGTTATTGTTACACTACCTGAAGATAAACAAAAAAAATGAGCAGATTTGCTGTCAAAACTGCTCACACTGTCTGAATTATTAAGTATAATTTATTATATTATATAAAATTAATTATGCCCGGGAGGGGACTTGAACCCCTATGAAGTTGCCCTCACTAGGACCTGAACCTAGCGCGTCTGCCAATTCCGCCACCCGGGCGAATCTAAAATAACTCGAATATTTTAACAAAAAATCTCCTCTGCTGTCAATCAGCGAAAGAACTTAAAAAAGAAAATAATCATTAATAATAAGGCCCCGATTACTGCAAGATACATCCACCAGGGAAGAGAATCATCTCCTCTTGCTTCCCGGCCGTTTAGCGCAGAATATCTTTCATCAATTGCATTTTTTAAGGCTTTTTTTGATGCCCTGGATGCTTTTTTATCTTTTAAAAACCTGCTTTTAGAATTACCGCCTGAAGGATTTCCTACGGCATAACCGCACACCGGGCAGCCTGCTGAAAACTTAGAAGGGGAGCCTGTAGTACCGCACTGAGGACAACGTACGCTTGAAAAAAATCTGCCGCAGTGACGGCACATTTTTGCATCTTTTGGAACTTCAGCTCCGCAGTTTTCACAAAAAAATTTGGCAGTTTTTTTATCAGCCATTTAGCAGAGCTCCAGAACAAGTTCATCTGAACATTCTTTTACAACTGCACTAACAGCTTCCATTTCACTGTGAGTTTTTAATGCTGCACATTCAATCTTAATTCCTTCAGAAAGATTTTTTATAAAATCAGGAACATCTGGTTTAAAGCTGAGTTTTTTACCGTCAAAATTATGTGCATAACCGCTTACTAAAGAAAGTGAAAGGGGATTTGTAAACATAAATGAACATAAAATAGAAGCACCCTCACTTTCAGAGCTGTCTTCAACGGCACTGAGCTGAGTATTATCTTCAGCAGCATCAAGGCTTTCAACAGGCTGAGGATGACCTTCAGAATCAAGCAGTTTACCTGAATAAATGTCTATTTCTTTAGCAAGAATTTCACGAAGTTTTTCAAGCCCCTCTACATCAACTGATTCAAAAATTCCCCTGACATTAAGAGCCTCAGCCTTTTTTGTTTCTTCTTCATCCAGGCCGCCTTCTGCATAAAGGATAACCTGAGGCTTGTATCCTCCGAAATCAGTACTTGCAAACTGAGTAAGGGTTTTCCAGTGACGGGGATAATCTTTTGTACTGATTACAATCAGATGAGGTGCAATTTCTTCAACATTATCAAGGGCTTTTAAAAGCCATTTGTAAACAATAACATTATATCCAGCGCTTTCAAGTACCCGGGAAACATTGTCATTTGCAAGATCTGTATCACCAACTAAGAGGGCTTTCATGGCTTTTACCTTATTCTGTACCTAAATTTGTTACTGAGTAATCATAAATCTGCCAGATTCCGTCACGCTGGCGTACTTTATAAACATAACGCTTAACTTCATGGAAGTTAGGATATTTAAACCATTCACGAACAGTAACAATACCGTCAGTCTGGCTGTAAGAGGTGTTTTCAATAGAGAAACGGTCCGGAACAGAAACGATATCGTGGTCAATTCTATTCTGCATTAAATCAGCGCGGTAATTTTTAAGCATGCGGGAGCGTTCATCAGGTGAAGTTGCATTGTATCTTCTTCTCTGATCAGGATTTCTGAGCATCATTTCTTCAACATCCATATAAAGGAAATACTGATCCCAGAGAGATTTCTGACGGGCAATAATTGTCTGTTCAACAACTTTATCCGGTGAAATGTTTTCAGGTTTTAAGAGGGTAGCCGACTTTGATTCTACAGGAAGATAAGAGGAAGCTGCAGCATAAGGGGCAGGGCGTATCTCAAGACTCAGACGGTTAGAAGTGATCTCAATATATTTTGATTTATAAAGTTCAGGATAGAAAATCAGTTCAAGATAATAGATTGAAGGTTCATCAAACTGAATGTAGTCCTTAACATTTTCAATAAAGGAATAAGATTCTCCCGGTTCAATTGAAAGTTCACGGAAATAAACGGTCTGATTTGTAGAACGCTTAATGATAAGTGACTGAGTTGATGGAAGATCAGTATTTTTAATAGTATGAGCTGCAAAATCAAGACTAAAAGCTCTGTCATCGGCAAGCTTAAAACGAAGAGTATCAGAACCTGTGTTTTCGATTGAAACACTGACATATACAGGATTATCTTCTGTCATTCCAGGATAATACATTGTTCTGTCAAAAAATTTGATGTTTACATTTGCTTTAGAATAATCATTTTCAGTTCTGGTCAGTCCCTGTGAAAAACCAAACTGTGCAAATATCGTTAAAATCGTTATAATACTAATCAGACTTCGTTTCAAAACTTTGTCTCCTTTACTTTTTTATATTATCGGACATATTTAATGAAATCATTATTATCAAATTCAGTTCAGCAGATTATTAGGGGCTGGAACGAATTTTCATCTGCAATAAAAAAAATCACTGAAGCACAGCCGGAAACTTTCCCTTTTACTGTCAAAGGTTTAAACGGAAGTGCAATACCATTTTTTACTGCTTCATACATAGATACTGTAAAAAACAATACTCTCCACAGTCTTCAGTATAACTCTACAGGCCGTTATTCTCAAGGACTCAATTCCTCATTAAATCAACAGCAGACAAATGCCTCGTCACTGGATTTCATTTTTATCGTCCCTAATGAAAAAGACGCCCACGAACTGACAGATGACCTCAACACAGCCTTTGAAGAAAAGGCAGATATTTTTACACTTCCATGGTGGGGAACAGTTCCGTACAGACCTGCTGGTCCCGGTTCTGCAGTTTTCGGGCAGAGGGCTCACGTTCTGGCAGAACTTGTCTGTCCTTCAAAATCATTAAATTCCGCATCAAAGCCAAGGATTTTCTTAATTACCCAGAGGGCCCTTCAGTCACCGGTTCCTTCACCAGAATACTTAAAGTCCCTTATTTTCAGTTTATACAAGGGTGAGAGCATAGATCCTTCAAAAATCGCACAAAAACTCACGGAAAACGGGTATACAAGAGTTCCGAGGGTTCAGGTTGCAGGAGAATTTACACTCAGAGGAGAAGTCTTAGATATTTTTACTCCAGGAAAAGATTATGCCTGCCGTATAGTTTTTGATTTCGATGAAATCAATGCGATTAAAACATTTGATATACAGACTCAAAGTACAATTAATTCAATTGACAATGTCCTTATTTTTCCGATGAAAGAAGTAATCTGGACAGAAGATTTAATTAAAAAAATTGAAGAAACAGATGAATTTTCTGAGCATCTTGAACTTACAGAACAGGCATTAAAAGCAAAAGAAAAACTTATAGAAGAATTAAAAATTAGAGGGCAGAGTGAAGGAGAAGAACTTTTATACCATCTGCTCTGGGACCTCTCTTACACGGTTTTAGATTATGTAAAAGAAGATACCCCAGTATTTTATTTTGATTTTGACCGCCAGAAAAACAGTCAGGAAAGTTTTATACGCGAATACACTGGAATGTTCAGAACTGCAAGGCAGACTTTCCCTGTTCTTGATGTAAACACAATGCTGCTTGATTTTAATGAAGTCACAGGAATCCATAAAAAATCAGTTTTCTTTTCAACTCTGCAGACGGAAGCAGAAAATGAAAACTCTAAAGAAAAGAGTGATTCATCAGTCATTAAAATTGACTGTAACCCGGGAAGAAGTTTCTTCGGCAACATAAATTATTTAAAAGATGAATTAACAAATGCCCTTAAAGACGGCTGGAATGTAACAGTTTATGCAGATAATCCAAACCAGTCTCTGCGCGTAAAAGAAATTTTAAAAGACTTTGAAATCACAGTTCTGCCTTATGCAATCAGCCAGGGCTTTGGAATAAACGAAAATAAAACACTCGTAATCCAGGAAAATGAAATATTCGGCCGCCGTAAGCACGTTCCAAAATCACTGGGGCATGTAAAGAGTCAGGCAATTGATACCTTTGTTGAATTAAATGAAGGTGATTATGTAGTTCACGTTTCCTATGGAATTGGTCTTTTTAAAGGAATCCAGCGCATAAAAGCAATGGGAAATGAGCGGGATTACATCAAAATCGAATATCTTGATGAAGAATTTGTATTTGTACCCATTGAGCAGGTAAATTTAGTCCAGCGGTATATCGGAAATGAAGGAGAAGCTCCGCGCCTGGATAAAATCGGTTCAAAAGCCTGGGAAAACCGAAAGAATAAAGTAAAAAAGGCCGTAGAAGATCTGGCAGAAAAACTCATAACCCTTTACAGCCGGCGTCAGGCTTCAAGGGGCTTTCCGTTTCCAAAAGATAATGAATGGCAGACAGCATTTGAAGCAAGTTTTCCATACGAAGACACTCCTGACCAGTATGCAGTTTCACTGGAAATTAAAAAAGACATGGAAAGGGCTGTTCCGATGGACCGTCTTATCTGCGGAGACGTAGGGTTTGGAAAAACAGAAATCGCAATGAGGGCGGCTTTCAAGGCTGTAATGGGCGGAAAACAGGTAGCATTTTTAGCACCGACAACAATTCTTGCAGAACAGCATTATGAAACCTGTCTCGAACGCTTTAAGAACTTTCCAGTAACAATCAGACAGTTAAGCCGCTTTGTAAGTCCAAAAGAGCAGAAAAAGACTCTGCAGGAACTTGCAGAGGGTAAGGTTGATATCCTGCTTGGAACTCACAGAATCATCCAGAAAGACGTAATTTATAAAGATTTAGGTCTTATGATAATCGATGAAGAACAGAGGTTCGGAGTTAAAGATAAGGAAAAATTAAAGTCACTGAAAGCAAATATCGACTGTCTTGCAATGTCAGCAACACCGATTCCGCGTACACTTCATATGAGTCTTTTGAAAATCCGCGATATGTCACTTTTAACGACGCCGCCCCAGACCCGTAAACCAATTGAAACAATCGTTGCAGAATACACGGATGAACGCGTAGCGAAGGCAATAAGACAGGAAGTAGACAGAGGCGGACAGGTTTTCTATCTTCATAACCGCGTTGAAAGTCTTGAAGAAATACGCTTAAAACTCGAGCGTTTACTGCCTGAAATGATGATAGACACGGCCCATGGTCAGATGAGTGCAGAAGAGCTTGATGATATTTTCAGACGTTTTAAAATGGGCGGCTTCCATGTTTTGATTGCAACAACAATTATTGAAAACGGAATTGATATTCCCAACGTAAATACAATCATAATCGACAGGGCCGATATGTACGGTGTAAGCCAGCTGTATCAGCTCAGAGGGCGTGTGGGAAGAAGTGACAGAAAGGCCTATGCATATCTTTTATATCCTGAACATAAAGTGCTTTCAGAAGTTGCAATGAAAAGGCTTCAGGTAATTTCTGATTTTACGGAACTGGGTGCGGGCTTTAAGATTGCAATGAAAGATATGGAAATCCGCGGGGCCGGAAATCTTCTGGGACGAGATCAGAGCGGAGATGTATATTCAGTCGGCTTTGATTTATACATGAGACTTTTGAATGAGGCGGTAGAAAGACTTACAGCACAGAAAGATTATCAGGAACAGACAGAAGTTCTTATGGAACTTGAATACACCGGCTTTATTCCTGATACATATGTTCATTCAATTCAGACCAAAATGGAAATCTACAAAAAGATAGCCGGAGTACAGACAAAAGAAGAACTCGACAGAATGTACAATGAACTTGAAGACAGATTTGGACCGATTCCTGATGAAGTATACAGTCTTTTAAGTCTTGCAGAAGTTAAAATAATTGCAAGAAAACTCAATATCTTAACGTTAAAAGAACGGAAAGGTGAGATTACAGTTGAATTCGGCAGGGTAAAAGATATACCGCTTGATAAGCTCTTAAAACTGATAAAAGACAACAGCGAAAAAATCCGGCTTGATAATGCAAAACCAAATATTCTCATTCTTTCAGCAGGTAAAATAGGTCTTAAGGAAAAAAGTGAATTCATAAAGGAAAAACTGGAAACTTTACTTTAATCTTTACTTAAATACAGATTAAACGGGAGGAAGCAAAAAAAATGGCAAACGGAATTGAAGATTTAAAGGAAAAAAATAAAGAGAATGAAACCTTAAAGGCAAATCCAAAATACGACACCTGGCGTGTTCATCAGGGACGGGAAGATGCAGAAATGCTGCAGGAAAAATCCTCAGGCTGGTCAGGTAAGAAGGACTGGGCCAGAGATTATGACAGCTGGGGAGAAGAGGATTAAGAAGGGCTGTAACTTTAATGACAATGGAAATAGAATGAAAGAATACAAATTTTACGGCTGGCAGAGGGCAGACTGTAAGCCTGCTGATTCAACTTATAAAAAAATAGAAAATCCGCGCCATCTTTATGACCTTTTGAGCGGAATCTGGTGTGCCGATACCTGTGCTCCACGAATGCGGGAAAATTGGACTCGTGAAAATCAGACACTAGGACAGTGTTCAATAACGGCTTTTCTTGTTCAGGATATTTTTGGCGGAAAGGTGTACGGAATCCCCAGAGAAAGGGGAAAGAATTTTCACTGTTATAATGTAGTTCCGCTACCTGATGGCGGCGAATGCATTTTTGACCTTACCAGCGAACAGTTTGGGGATGAAAAACTTTGCTATGAGAATAATCCTGAGCAGTTTAAGGAAGTTCATTTTGCAAAAGAAGAAAAACGGCTGCGCTATGAGTATCTGAGGGCGCAAGTGTTGAAGAAGATGGGGGAAATGTAAATGTCAGAAGAAGAACGCCAGGTAAAAATCCACGGTATATATAAGCATTTTAAGAACAAGTATTACATCGTTGAAGATGTGGCTTTTCATTCGGAAACCAAAGAAGAATATGTGGTTTACCGAAGGCTTTACGGGGACAATTCACTGTGGATCCGGGAGAAGGGGATGTTTTTGAGCGAGGTAGATCACGAAAAGTACCCTGACGTGAAGCAAAAGTGGCGCTTTGAGCTGGTGGATGAGGTGTAGTATGATAAAATTAAATAATAAATCATAAATTTTATAAATTAACAGGAAGAAATTATGAAAAAGCTGGTTTTATTTGTTGTTTCCTCTATTTTATTGTTTATCGGATGCTCTAAAAAACAAACTGTAAATATGTCGACTGGAATTTCTGTTACAGATTATGCGGGAAGAACAGTTTCTCTGGAAAAGCCGGCAGAAAGAATAATTATATTGGCTGATAATTCTTTTCAGATTGTAAAGGAATTAGATGCAGTCGATAAAGTCGTAGGACTTGATTCAAAAACGAAAGGATACTGGAATTTGTATTTGATGAGTAAGACAAATCCAGAACTTGCTTCATTACCTGATTTAGGAAAGACAAAAAGTCCGAATTATGAACAGATTATATCACTTAATCCAGATCTGATTTTACTTAAAGGTAATAAAGATGCCGCAGACGTTTTACAAAATAAAACAGGTATTCCGGTTGCGGCTATAGTCTCTAAAAGCGGTTATGATTTTGAAATTTACAGTTTGATAGGAAAATTGTTAGGGAAAGATAAAACAGCAGAACTGGTTATCAAAGAATTGAAGTCTCAAAAAGAAAATCTGGAATCTCTTTTAAAATCTGTGCTGGAGAATGAAAAGAAATCAGCATACATCGTAATTCAGAATTCAAAGGGAAATCTTTTCCGAACTCTCAAAAATGCAAACTCTTTGGCTTTAGCAAATATTTCAAATTCAGCGGCTTCTGCAAGCAAAGTTGACGAATGGGGATTTGCCGAGGTTTCAAAAGAAGAGTTCTTGAATTGGAATCCTGATTTTATTTTTCTTGACAAGCCCTTATCAGAAAAGGCTATCTCCAAAAAAACTCTTTTAGATAATGATACTTACCGGTTCCTGTCTGCCGTAAAGAATAATCAAATATATGTGACACATTCTTTTTCATGCCCTAAGGATTATGCTTTTGTAATAGCCGAAGCTTATTATTATGCCCATGTAGCATATCCAGAAAAGCTTTCAGAAAAAGAATACAGATCAGCGATAAACAGTATTTTTGAAAAAACTTACGGAATTAAAAATTATTATGAAGAATGGGAAAAGTATCACCAATAAGATTATTCTGTTGTTTCTGCTTTTGATATTTTCCTCTCTAATTTCAATCTGCCTGTTCCCAACGAGAATAAATATTTCAATGGATAAGGTAAGACTGACTTATGTATTACTGAATATCAGGCTTCCAGAAATAATGATTGCAATAACGGCAGGCAGCTGTCTGGGGCTAGCCGGTGCAATAATGCAAATTATCCTTGATAATTCACTTGCATCTCCTTTTACACTTGGAATATCAGCGGCGTCTGCATTTGGGGCTGCGGTTGCCATATGCCTGGAATTAAATTTTGGTATAGTTTGGCTTAATCCAGGCATAACGGCATTTATAAGTTCATTAATCTCGGTATTCTTACTGGTGACTATTTCTTCTTTATCCGGGATAAGTAAAAGAAATATTATTCTTATTGGGCTGGCACTGAATTTCTTTTTTAATGCTGCAAATACATTTTTACAATATTTTTCAACACCGGATGCTGTCTATCAGATAACCTTTTGGACTACAGGTTCTTTGACAAATGCGACTCTTAAGGATTCTCTAGTTCTTGCGATTATACTGTCGTGTTCACTTTTTATAGCCATCCTTTTTTCAAAGGATTTAGGATTAATACAACAGGGTGAAAGGAACGCAGTAATGTACGGGATTAATGTAAATTTTGAAAGAGTTTTGTTTCTTGTTATCTGTTCTCTTCTTGCATCCTGTACAGTTTCTATTGTCGGAATAATTGGTTTTATCGGACTTGTAGCACCTCATATTGCTCGTCTTTTTAAATTAGAATCTCCGAGACTCTTGTTATTGTCTTCTACTTTGATAGGTTCATGCTTATTAGTGATTGCAGATATTTTCTCAAAAACTATTTTGCATCCAACAATTCTTCCAATCAGTGCAATTACTTCTCTGTTCGGAATACCGCTGCTTATTTTTTTACTATTCTTCAGAAGGGGAAAATAACAGATGAACGAGATTTGCAAAGTCGAAAATCTTTCATTCTCCTATAATCTTTCTAAAAAGATAATTGATGATGTTTCTTTTGAGATAAAACGCGGGGAAATTGTTGGCATTCTTGGAAAAAACGGTTCTGGAAAGACAACAATCTTGAATCTGATTACAGGATTTCTCAAAGGATATGCGGGCTCAATTACAATTAAAGGGAAAAATATTAAAGATTTCTCGTTGAAAGAACGGGCAAGAACGATGTCATATATTCAACAGTCCCATTTGATAATTCCGGATTATTATACTGTTGAAGATTTTATTCTGGAAGGAAGGCGACCATTCAGGAAGTTTGGTTTTTATAACGATGAAGATTATAATCTGCTCGAAAAGATAATTAAACAATGCGGTTTGGAGAATTACAAAACTCAATCAATAAATGAAATTTCCGGTGGAGAATTTCAACGGTGCGTATTTGCGAAAGCCTTGATGAAACAGTGTGACTTCTATATGTTTGATGAACCGACTTCTGCAATGGATATAAAATATCAGAAGGCTTTTTTTTCTTTACTGACACTTGCAAAGCAAGAATTAAATGCAGCCGTTGTACTTTCCATCCATGATATAAATCTTGCGGTAAATTATTGCGACCGCATAATCACTTTAAAAGCAGGAAGGATAATATACGACGGGGAAGCAAGGAATCTTTCTTCAGAAATTCTTTCGGATGCATTTGAAACTGAAATTACAGATAAGAAACCCGATGAAAAATATTTTTATTATTAAAAAATAAGAAAAATTCCCAAAAATTTAAACATATTTTATTTCAGGGACAGTATATGACCCCTTTGACCTTCTATAATTGAACCCATAAGACAAGAAATGGGGGTGTTTTTATACGTCTACGTCAAGGCACGCTACGCTTAAAACCTTGACATGTCCGTTTAAGCACCCTCTCAATAAATTGTGAGGTGCTTATGGGATTTCTCGTTTTAATCATTTTAATTGTTCTGATAATTGTAATTGCATCCTCGGGCACCACTGAAAACATCACTACTGTCCGAGATCCCGGGGAAAATAAACATCCTGAAAACATGGGGCGAAGGGATTCAAAGCAGGCGGGGCCTGACCAGTCGAATTATGATGAAGATGCTTACGAATATTACGAGATAAGGGCTGCCCGGAGGGAGAGAGATTATTTTTCAGAGGACTCTGCCCGTGATTATGATTCGTATTATGCTCAGGTGGCTGACGCGGCAGAAATGGGCGACCAGGATGCCATAGATGAGATGTATGGCGAGTTTGGAGAGGGAGAGTGGTGATGAAGACAAAACCGGAGTTTAGAGTATATGCATTAAGACTTGCCAAGAAGGAAGGATTTGAAACAACCCACTTTTGCGGCATATATAAAGACTTTGAAGTTTATACAGCAGGACATAAAGTGCCATGTGTCATTGGCCTGCCTCAAGTTATCTTAGCAAATGAAGTGACAGTAAAGTTTGATGAATCAGGCGAACCCTTCAAGATTCTTGATGCTTGCAGAAAGCTTCCCAAAGTTATTTTTGAATATGCCTGTATGAGCTTTTTTGAAGGCAGCTATAAACTCATACTTTTAGAAGACGGCCGGTTAATCCGGGAAGACAATAATTTTGAAGATCTGGTAATCAACAGTCCGGAGCTGGCAAAAGCAATAAAGCAACTCATAAAAGAAAACAAAGAGGAATAAGAAAAGCTTCCAAAGGAAATATCAAACACCCATATTCTCGATGGTGCCGGAGAAACCTTCAGATTTGGTCGATTGAAGATTGAAGGTTCAAATATCCTTACCAGTTCGATGGAAGGCTATGAAGAAGTTCTTAAAAAATATAATGCAGTTGAAATGGAATGGGAAAAAGATCTTTTACACTTTCAGCGAATCTTCAGAAAGTTCCAGACCAAGTTCCATGAATATGTGGAAGAACCACTTTTCAATGGAGAAGAAACAGAGGAAGAGGAGGAATAAAATTATGATGATGGCTCCAGAACAGTATATGAGAAATGAGAGAGTTTTATGTGGAAAAATAAAGACGAAAAATCTTTTGTGAAATCGTGATATTTTTCGTCCTTAAAACACAAAGTTATGGTATAATCCTATATATTATGCAAGTTGATTATACAAAGCTTTGGGCTCGTTATAAAGAAATGGGACATAAGAATAAAACAGACCTTATTGAGATGGCAGGAATCTCAACGAATATTCTTGCTAAACTGACAAAGGGCGAATTCATTTCCATGGATAGTATTCAGCGAATTTGTAAAGCCTTGAATTGTGATGTGGGCGATATTTGTGTAATTAATAATGTGAAAGGAAATAGCTAAAAAATGTTGTCTGAAAAAAGTATTGATGTAAAAGAAAATGACCTTCTCAATATAGATTCGGAATTATTGGCAATTCTCTAATGGTATTTGGAGGCGGGAAATAATGGCAAGAAAAACAAAAAAAGAAGTTACAATCCGTAGTTCAGCTGCTGAATATTTGACTTTTGTTGCGGCGACTGGCAGAAGTAACGAAAGTGTAGAAGTCCGATACGAAGATGAAAATATCTGGATTACTCAAAAAATGCTTGCCGTTTTGTATGAAGTTGAAACAAATACAATTAATTATCATATAAAAAAGATTTTTGAGGATTCTGAATTGGAAGAAGATTCAGTTATTCGAAATTTTCGAATAACTGCCTCGGACGGGAAATCTTATGATACAAAGCATTATAACCTTCAAATGATAATTGCCGTAGGCTTTAAAGTAAATTCTGAAAGGGCTGTGCAGTTCCGCAAATGGGTCAACAATATTGCAAAAGAATACACAATCAAAGGCTTTGCAATGGATGATGAGCGCCTTAAAAATGATGGTTCAATTCTTACAAAAAATTACTTTGAGGAACAGCTGGAGCGTATCCGAGAGATTCGTTCCAGTGAGCGCAAATTTTATCAAAAAATTACGGATATATATGCAACAGCAATTGACTATGACAAAGATGCCGCCGCTACAAAACGTTTTTATGCCACTGTTCAGAATAAAATGCATTTTGCCGTTCATGGGCACACAGCAGCAGAATTGATTGTAGAGCGGGCTGATGCAAGAAAAGAACATATGGGGCTTACGACATGGCAGGATGCCCCATATGGAAAGATAAAGAAAAGCGATGTAACAGTTGCAAAAAACTATCTTACAGAAAAAGAATTAGGACAATTGAACCGAATGGTTTCCGCATACCTTGATTTTGCCGAAAACATGGCGAACCGTCATATTCCGCTTACAATGTCAGATTGGGAAAAACGATTGAATAAGTTTATAGAGATGTTTGAATACGGACTTTTGCAGGATGCAGGAAAAGTAACAGCAGAAATTGCAAAGCTTCATGCAGAAACAGAGTTTGAAAAATACCGCATTGTGCAGGACAGATTATACAAGAGCGACTTTGATAGATTTGTTGAAAATGAGGGGAGTTTGTAAATGTTAGGAAATACTCTTATAGATAATTCACAGAACCTAAAACTTGTAGATACATTTTACAATCGAATTTGCATTTGAATTTAAAAGAGATCTTAGAGCATTTAGATTATTAAAATAGGATATATAAATTACAGGAATAATCAATGAATAATACAGTGAAAGCTTTAATAAAACGAGGAATAGATTCTATTACTGCGGAGGAAGTATATAAAAAAGGTTATTCCCTAAATAAAATTAAAAATACAGCTGATATAAAACTACTTAATATCGGTCTAACCCAAAAACAAATAGATTTAATAAAAGATGAAAGTAGGCCCCCAATCCCAGAAGAAACCGTAAATCAATTATTATATGAAAGTAATTTTACATGCTGCATCTGTAAAGATAGTTCCAAAGGAATTATAATACATCATATTAATGAATGGCATATATCAAAATCTCATGACCAAGAGAATTTAGTTGTTTTGTGCCCAAATCATCATGATAAAGCTCACTCACACAGTGATCTTACCTTAAATTTAACTAAAGACAGATTAATAGATTTTAAGGCAAAATGGATTGAGGAAGTAAAACACAAAACTGCTTTAGCTCTAAAAGAAAAACAAAAAGCTAGCAACAATAGATATGATTATTTTAATATTAAAAGATTATTTGAACTTTGCAGACATTTTGGTATCTCAAATCATAGCAATAATTTTAAGTATTTAAGGGATAAAAAAATTTTAGATAAAAATGGATATATCAATAGTTATAACAATTGGGAAATAGCTTCTAAAGTGACACTCTGTTTATTTCATCCATTTGAATGTAATTATTTGTATTTTTATATGAAAGAATTAATGGATTTACTCCTTGAATGTATTGAAGTAAGAGATTTAGATAGTATTTGGAACAAAAAGACTATTTCTGACTTTATTCATGAAGGTGATTTTATAACTTTTTCAGGGGGAGTCTATTTTAAAAAAAGTTCAAAAACAGATGGTGATGATCAACCAAGACTCATTTATTCAAAAAGACGTGGAATAAAAGTTGAATCAGAAATAAATGTTTTTTGGGCAACAAGTAGTTCATCATACTCTTGTTTTCTGCAAGGACATCAATCTAAAACATTTATAGGGCAAGTATTATCAATTAGTAAAACTATATTCGGTATAAATATAAAGTGTTCAACACTTGGCATCGGTAATAATTTTAATCAAGGTATTTAAGGGAGGGGTATACACATGGAAAGCAAAGACACATTAATATCAGATTTAGTAGCAGATATCCACAATGGAAAGCTTCAGCTTCCAGATTTTCAGCGTGGTTGGGTTTGGGATGATAATAGAATTAAAGCACTATTAGCCAGTATTACCAATTTATACCCGGTTGGGGCTGCTATGTTTTTGGAATACGGAAATGAATCTATTCACTTCAAATATAGAACTATTGAAGGCTGTCCAACTTCGGCTTCCTCTACAAAACCTAGCTGGCTTATTCTTGATGGACAGCAGCGTTTAACTTCAATCTACTCGTCTCTTTATAGTGAAAATCCTGTTGATACAAAAACTGAAAAAGGCGTGGAAATTAAGCGTTTCTACTACTTTGATATTTCAAAATGTCTTGATACTACAATTGACCGAATCGATGCAATTATATCTGTAGATGAAAATAAACAAATCAAGGGATTTGGTAGAAATGTTATCATTCAAGATTTAAGTTCAAAAAACAGTGAGTACGAAAAAAAATTAATCCCTGCAAACATTCTTCTGGATTCTACAAAGTTTACAATGTGGCAAACTGCATATTTTAATTATTACAAGTGTGATCCTGCAATCGTTCAGGAATTCATGCAATTTATTAATAAAATCCAAATGCCAATGATGAAATATGCAATTCCAGTTATCAGATTGGACAAGGATACTCCTAAAGAAGCAGTTTGTCAGGTTTTTGAAAATGTAAATACAGGCGGAGTTTCATTAACAGTATTTGAACTGGTGACAGCCATGTTTGCAATGGATGACTTTGAATTAAGAAAAGATTGGGAAAATATACATACTAATAATTTTACAGGAGATATTCTAAGCAAGGTTGAAGCAACAGATTTCTTATCGGCAATGACACTCCTTACTATGTACAAAGCATTCAAAAATGGAGGTCCAGCTGTTTCTTGTAAAAGAAAAGATATCCTTAATTTGAAGCTAGATGATTATAAATCCAATAGAACAAAGCTTATAGAAGGTTTTATTGAAGCTGAGAAACTATTAGCTGAAGAAAGAATATTTACTAATAATGACTTACCTTACTCTACTCAGTTAATTCCACTTTCTGCTTTATGTTCTATTTTGATTGAAAATAAGCAAATAAATGTGACCGCAACAAAAGATAAATTAAAACAGTGGTATTGGTGCGGTGTTTTAGGTGAATTGTATGGTGGGGCAAATGAAACAAGATATGTAAATGATATGACAGGAGTTATGGATTGGCTTGGTGGAGGTACTCAGCCAAAAACTGTTCAAGAAGCATATTTCCAACCTTCTCGTTTACTAACTTTACAAACTCGATTAAGCGCCGCTTATAAAGGAATTATGGCCTTAATAATGAAAAATCACAGTAAAGATTTTATCAGCGGCAGAGATATGGATTTTGTAAACTTCAAAGCAGATAATATTGATATTCACCATGTATTCCCTCAAAAATACTGCCAAGATATGAATTACGATAAAACACTCTGGAACTCTATTGTAAATAAAACTCCAATATCTTATGACACAAATAGAAAAATCGGAGGTGTTGCTCCAAGCAAGTATATAAAAAACAAAATTGAGAAGGATAATAATGTCAAACCAGAACAATTAGACGAATATTTAAAATCACATATGTTAAGTCCTGAATTAATGAGAACAGACAATTTTTCAGGGCATATTATATACCGAGCCAAAGCTCTTCTTGATGTTATTGAAAAAGCAATGGGTAAACCTATTTCTGGCCGAGATAGTGAGGATGTTATTAAGGCTTTTGGAGCGTCTCTGATATAGAAAAAATCATGTAAGGATAATTGAACATGCAAACACTTGAATCAATAATTGAATCGTATGCATTTGATAAAATGAAAGATTATGGACTCCTTTTGATACCACTTCCTACTGGTGCTGGTAAAAGTTATACGGTTTTCAGTTTTATTCATAACGTGCTTATACAACAAAAGACAAAAAAGAAAATTATATTTGTTACCTCATTAAAAAAGAATTTACAGATTGAAGAATTAAAAAGTAAATTTTCAGAGGCAGAACAAAGTATTTTTGATGAAAAAGTTTTGCTGCTTAAATCTAACCTTGATTTTGTACTTGATAACTGGGATTTAGTTGATAAAGAAATTCCTTATACCATTAAAGAATTTAATGAATATAAAAAATTAAATGCTGCAATCAGATACTGTAAAGATATGGAAGATAATACACACTTCCGTAAAAACTTTCAGATTCTTGAAACTGTAAAAACTAAGAAAGATGACATAAAAGATACATTCGAACCAAATTTCAGAAAAAGAATTAAGTCTTTTATAAATGAACATGTTCCGCCAAAAGCTGGATATAAAGCTAAGCTTACTTTTGTAAAATCTAAAATGCCATGGCTTTTAAAACTTTATCCTCAGATTCTTTCAAACGAAAAACAAGTTTTCCTTATGAGTATGGATAAATTCCTTTTAAGAAACGATCCAATTGTTGATAAATCATACTTTGTTTATAAAAGACTAACAAAAGATGCAATCATTTTTATTGATGAGTTTGACGCAACAAAGGAAACTGTACTCCGCCGTTTAATAGATAACGCAACAGATTCAAGAATTGACTATGCAATTACTTACAAGATGATTCATGACAGACTAGAGCAGGGAAATTTTCCTGTAACTCTTATAAGTCCTTCTGAAAACACAAAGAAAAGATTCAACGAAGGTAGATTAAGAAAAAAACTAGAAGATGTTATTCCTGAATTACAAGAACGTTCTGATAAGTTATATAAACAATTTAATATGCAGTATTTCTTCAAAAATATTGAAACTGAAAATGAAGATGCAGCTTTCTTATTCCAGGACTTACGTAGTATTACAATTTCAAACAAAGATAATAAAAACAAAATCGTTTTCAGAGAAAACAAATCTTCTAATCTCAATGAAATTTTCTACACTGAAAAAGATGATAAAAATGCTAATAGTTTTATTTACATGGTTGCTACAGTAAAAGCTTTCTTACAAAAGTTCAGTGGTTCTGTCCATACACTAGCAATAAATTTGCAGGAATTACAAAGAGAAAAAGGAATAGAAGATTATACATTTGAAGAAGCTTTGCGTTCTGTATTAGACAACTTCTTTCCTGGTGATTCATTCTCAAAAATCAAAGAGTATTTTGTAAAACAGATTTTACTTTACAGAAGCAATCTTGAGGAATCTAAAAAGAAAGTTTTTGATGGTTCATTCTTTGAAAACGGTTTTTCTTATTATGCAATTGAGGATAACAATAATCATACTTTGCGTTCTGCAATTATGATGACTTCTTTGGAATCAACACCAGAGAGAATATTACTTGATGTTTGTAAAAGAGCAAAAGTCTTTGGTATTTCTGCTACTGCAAATTACAATACTTTAATTGGTAATTACGCACTAGAGGATTATCTTATACCAAAACTCAAGAAGCATTTCTATGAATTGAATCCAGAAGAATTCTCTGTACTAAAAGAACAGTTTGAACAATCGACTTCACATTATGACAGAATAAAAATAAATGCTTTGCCGATATGTTCAGATTATAATTATTCACAAGATTCCTGGAAAGAAATATTTAAAACTGATGAAGAATGTGAAGAAATTTATAATCTTATAAATCAAAAAATACCTTCCAAAGCAGATACAACAAATTATCTTAAAAACAGATATTTAAGAATTGCAAAAGTATTTAAAGCTTTCTTGGAAAATAAAAATATTAAGTCATTTTTATGTATGCTTAATAAGTTTCCTGATGATAAATATGAATTAAACAAAGGTATTCTCCAAACTATTTTTGAAAAGATTTCTTATGGTTCAAAAACTTGGGAAGACCATGTATTAATTCTTAGAAGTGGAAACGATTACGAAATTAAAAAAGATGAGCTTTTAACCCAGCTTGCTCACGATAAAAAGATACTTGTTATTTCTACTTATGCAACAATCGGTGCCGGTCAAAACTTACAATATGAAGTTTATGATGATTCTACCACTGAACTGATTAATGATTTTGATCCATCCAATGAAAAAGACTTTGACGCAATTTATCTTGATAAACCTACTAATTTAATCAAGCAGCTTTATGAATCTACTGGCGAAAATGATTTTACCGAATATTTAGCACAGCTTGAATACTTAATGACTTCTGGAGAAATGCCAAGAAAAAAAGCAATGTGGCATATACAAGAAGGATTTAAGCTACATTACTATGGACTTCAATCAAAAAATATTAAAGCAACAGATATTGAAAGTTCAACAAATCTTGCATCAAAAGTTTTAGTACAGGCTGTAGGACGTTTGTGTCGAACAAACAGGAAAAATAAGAATGTATATATTTTCTATGATGATGCTGTTAGCGAAGTATTAAATATCCAAACATGTACAAAGAATCTTCTGAATCCTGAATTTGAAGCTCTTATTAAAAGTGTTGGGCAGTCAAAAATTATTGATAAGTCTGAGCAGAATCTTATTGATGAAGGAATTGAAAAGTCTGAAGAAGCTTTGACAAAGATAATGAAGTATGTACAGGAAGGTAGAAATGGATGGAATGAAAATGCAATGGAACAATGGCAGGCAATTCGTCATTGGGTAATGCAGCATCCTACTTTATCAAGAGAAGAATATAATAACTGTGATGATTTATTTCAGCCATTTTATATTGCATTACCGAGAAAAGACAACAAAGTATGGTATTGCAGAACTGGTGATTTTTACTCAATTGATATTTCTTTTATTCCAAAAAATAATTATGAATGTGTTTCTGCAGAAGTCGCTAGATTGGAACAGTTTCAATATTTACCTGGAATAAAAGCTCTATTTGAAAAAGAACAGTTTGCAACAACATTTGAAAAGAATGATTATATTCTTTGTCCACCTGTTTTTACTAATATTTATAAAGGTGCTTTGGGGGAATATACTGGAAGAGAAATACTTCATTACCATGGTATTGAGCTTGAAGAAATCACTAATAGTGAATTTTTTGAGTTATTTGATTTTAAGATCCCTAATAAAGATATTTATATAGATTTTAAAAACTGGAATCCACATTCTGCTTTTCTTCCACGAGATCAAAAACTTCAAGAACACATTCATGAAAAACTTGAAAAAGCTGATGGTAAAAAGGCAATTATTATAAATATTTTTGCAGATGAAAATAGAAAATGGAAAACACTTTCAACAGAAAAAATTATAGAAATACCGTATTTATTTGATAATAATACTTTAAAGGATAATAAAATTGCTTTTGATAAATTATTGAATGAATTAAATGAAGGCTAAAATGGATATTACACTTAATCAATTTGATATAGATAAAACTGTTTTTAATTATGACAGAATTAATTCTCTTTATGATTTTTATCTGATTGAAAATGAGGGTAAATCTTTTAAACCAGATTCTAACATACTTTTTGAATCTTCGATAAACAAAAGCCTTCTTGCAATTCAATATACTGTTGGTTCAAGTTTTTTAATAATGTTGAAAAAGAACAATCTGAATAAGTCCGTAATTAACGAACTTATAGATAAATACAATTCGGAAAATGATAATAATCTTTCGCAAAAGAAACTGACTGCTCCATTTGATAAATTCCCACATTCTTTATTGCAGCTTTTCTTTAATTCTCTGGCAAAAAGTTCTACGAATGAAAACTGCTCAAACATTGGAGGAAAGCTCTATTACTTTTCCGAAATCCGTTCTAAACAAGTTTACTGTGTGCAATTCAAAATCAATTTTGACTATACCTTTGAATTAAAATCAAAGACATTTACAGAAGCTCTTGAAAACAGTAAACAAAGAAGATTTGTGTTACAGACTAACAATACTCTGATACCAGCAGAAAAGAATAGCAAACAAAAACAATACGTAGACTTCCAATATAAAAATACTAAGCATGCAGTTACATTTTTGGAATCCAAATCTTTACAGGCATTTGAAGTAAGTAAGGCTGGAATATTTGATAAACTTCTTCAGAAGTTTAATAAAGCTTTCAGTGAACTTATTAATCTAGAACTAAAAAGAGAAGATAACTGGGCCAAGCTGGAAGTCAAAAGTTCTGCAAGTCAGAAAGTAAAACATTTAGAACGTCTTAAAAAACTTCTTGAAACCAAAACAATAAACATAGTAGATAAAATACAAGATGCTTCATCTAAATATTTTTGTGAACAGTTAACAAAAACTTATAAAACATTGTTTGAAAATGTGTCTTTGAAGAACTCTACAAAGATTGAAAACAAAGCATTGAATATTTGTGTTATTCACAATAAGAGTTATTATGAGATTAACAAAGACGAAAAAGATACATATGAAAACTCTGGAAAATCAGTAGTTCAAAATATCACACTTGAAGATTTTACAAACAGTAAACGAGAAGTTCCAGAAGCTGCTTGTCTTGTTGTTTTGAATGAACTTATAGTAAAAGAAGACATAATTAAAAATCACAAAATAACACTTACAGACTGGACATCTTATAATTTTGATAAAGACCTGGTTTTCTGCTGGCATGAACAAGATGATGATAATAAAAAGCATTATTACTTCATGAACGTAAAACCTTCTGGGGAATTTGAAATAGGAGAGAAAACAAAAGACTTATTTAATCAGGAACAGTTTGAAAAGATTGAAGAAATCTTTGAATTAAACAACATGAAAGCTGAGCGGCATAATAAATACAATGAGAAGTATAAAGGTCTGATTTTGAATGATAAAGATGAAATAAACATTATTCAGGATTCAGCTTTCTTTATGATGCCGGAATGTTCATTGATAAGGCAGGTTCTTAAAACTGGGAAAGTAAGTAGAAGTAAAGATTCATTGATTAAATACTTTGGCGCTTGTCTGGATATTTATTATAAGAATACAGACGATTGTGTTTTATATTCCAGCGGCCAGATTGGAAGCGGAATGAATACGACAATTGCAAAAGCTGCTCATGTCAGGAAGATTGTTCCGTATAAGGGAACAGCTTTATTCTTCCGTGATTATCTAGAAACTATGAATGTAACTTTTATTCGAAATGGCCAGCTGACTGTAGTGCCGTTCCCGTTTAAATATTTAAGGGAAGTTGCAAAAATGTCACAGGAGAAACAATAATGCACAAAATAAAAATCACCGCAATCCGTAAAGCAGATTACAAGGATTTGCAGCAAAAATACGAAAATCCCATTCAGCATGCCTGTGATATTCAGGAAGGGCAGGTCTTTATTGCAAATGGCTGGCAGCGTCCTGAAGGAATGTGTGAATCAGCCTGGGAAAGCATTTCTCCTTTTGTTATGACACTAGCTCATGGTGGTGAAAACATTTATGACGGCTGGATGAAAAATCCTAAATCTGCAATGATAAGCTGCAACGATGGCTTCAGGCCGGTGAGTTTTTTGATTGAAGTAATTGATGTATAAAATAGGAGACAAATAAAAAATGAAACTTTTAATCGTAATCGACATGCAGAATGATTTTATAGACGGTTCTCTTGGGACAAAGGAAGCTGTGGCAATCGTACCCAATGTTGCAAAGAAAATTGCCAGTGCCCGTGCTACAGGTGAAACTGTAATCTTTACACGAGATACTCACCAGAGCAATTATCTGGAAACCCAGGAAGGAAAGAATCTTCCCGTTCTGCACTGTGTAGAAGGAAGTGACGGCTGGCAGATTTCAAGCAAGCTGGAAGTAGGGGACAGCCGCATTTTTAATAAGCCATCCTTTGGTTCAATGGACCTTGCTGACTATGTTGCAACTTTGAGCGACCTTGAAGAAATTGAACTTGTTGGGCTCTGCACCGGAATCTGTGTTATCAGCAATGCATTTATTCTTAAAGCAAAACTTCCGGAAGTAAAGATTACGGTTGATGCAAGCTGCTGTGCCTGCGTAACTCCTGAAAGTCATAAAACAGCACTTTCTGCCATGAAGCTCTGCCAGATTAATGTTATTGGAGAAAAGGAAAGGCCCCAAAAGAATAAGGGCGGTGTTTATAAGCTTTATACGGAACTTGAAGGCTTTGAACCAAAGATTCACAGAACTTTTCTGATTAAAAAGAATATGTCGATGCTGAGTCTTGCTTCCTGTATGATTTCTATGTTTGATGGTAATGCCAGTCACATTTATGATTTTGATGTTCCATCAGAAAACCTCAATCTGCAGGTATACTTTGATGAAGAAATGAATGCGTCTGATGATGAGTTTGCGATTAAACATAAACATATTCAGCCAAGGAAACATGTCGATGTCCGCAATTATAAGGTCAAAGACTGCTTAAAGAAAGTCGGTGATACGATTACTTTTGCTTATGACTTTGGCGACGGATGGACTTTCCCTATCTGCCTTGAAGAAATCATTGAAGATGAAGTATACGAAGAAGCATCCCCGCTGGTTCTTGATGGCGAAGGACTTGGAATAATTGAGGATGTTGGCGGGGTTGGAGCAATGTCAGATTGTGTTAAGGCCTTTGAAAAGAAGTCAGGTGAAGATTATGAAAGTTATTCTGAATGGTTGGGAATAAAAGATCTGGACATTACTTACTTTAATAAAAGTGCTGTAAACAAATCTCTCAAGAAAGAGATAAAAGAAATTGATAAAGCTTACAAGAATATGGATGAATATTGAAGAGATTTTGTAAAGGGGGAAGGCGGTCAAGGTGTAAGGATGTTAATTTTATATCTATTGGTAGACAGAATACACATTATAGGAAGTGATTTAGATTAAAATTTGTTTTGTTTTTCATCTACTTCCAGGTTTCCCAAGTTTTCTGAGCGAGTCCTACCGTTGCTGCATTCTTGCCATTTCTGCAAATTGGCTGCTTCATAAGCTTGAGCTGATTTTCGAAGAGTTTGTCTGCTTTTTCGCTTTCATCAAGATAAGCGATACTTGCATAGTCTTTTGACTTCTTGTCTGTCATTTCTTCAATGGCGTCTGTCCTGCTTCCTCCAGCTTCACGTGCGATTGAATCAACAACGCTGTCAAACTCGCCACGGCTCATTTCTTTTTCTTTCAGGTCTACGAACTGAACCGGAATACGTCGTTCTGCAAACCATCTTTGAGCGGTCTTTACGTCAAAGTTTTTTAGTGTACCAAATATCTGAATCATAAGTTCGCCTTATCAGCTAAAAGTTTCCGCCGTTCCAACCCCAGTTGGATGTGCCCCAATAGGATATGTAAACGGCATTACCAGGTATTCCAAGTTCCTTTTCCAGAATCTCACAAAGTTTTGCAGTCATTTTATCGCTCAGCCCCCCATCAACACTGCCAAGAACTTTTACTTCAATATAAGCGCCTTTATCAAGTTTATTTCCGCCAAAATACAAATCCTGATTATCAATAAGATTAATCATCAGATAAGATTCCGGCTTTCCGATTATACTGATAGCCTTTCCGAACTCGGCCTTCAAAACATCTCTTTTGTCTGCAGGCAACTGCATAGTCACCTTTGCTTCAATCATTGGCATAATAATCCTCCTTTGTATCTGGGAGGGGGAAGTCTCCCCCTGCGGCCGCACTTCGTTGCGTCCTACCCTCTCTGCGGGCTCAAACGTCGCCCGCAACGCCTGCTTTATTATATCATTGAACACGTTTCATATAAATACCGCCATTATCTTTTAACCATTTATTGCAGCGTTTATAATCGGGGAACACACGGTCAATTTCTGCGTAAAACTCTTTTGAGTGATTCATGTGTTTGCGGTGGCAGAGTTCATGCACCACAACACTGTCCATAATTTCTGGTGGCATCAGCACCAGAAGACAGTTGAAATTTAGGTTCCCGTTCAGAGCACAACTCCCCCATCTGGTAGACTGAAGCCTGATTGCAATTCGCCCGTAAGTTACGCCGATTTTCTTTGCCCAGTACTCTACCCTCTGCGGAATTATCTTACGTGCCTGCTTTTTTATCTGTTTTATTTCATCTGCAGAAAGAAGCCCGAGCGACACTGCTTTCTCTTCTTCCCTATTCTGTTTTTCCAGATGTTTTGTAATCCAGTCCTTTTTAGAAAGAAGAAATTCCTGCACCGTGCGTTCGCTGGTTCCATAAGGAGCTTTCACGAGAACACGATTGTCTGTCATCACACTGACAGAAATTGAGCGGCGTCGGGATTTCTGAATGATATAGGTAATTTCCATATGGATTTTGCAAAACAAAAACTATCTGCTTTTTACATCTCATCCCGCTGTTTAATTAAAGCGGCATTTACAAGAGCAATTCTGTTATAGAGTTCAAAATAATCTGTATATTGTTCAGAAGCTGTATTCTGCTCAGGCTGTAAAACTTTCGCTTTTACTATCCTGTTTGCACCGTCAAGCCCCTCTGATTTTATTTTCTGAGCGTATTCTTTATTTAATTCAGGGGTCCAGCCCATTATGTCCGGTTTGGCAAGCGTATGTATTTTTTTGATTGAAACTATTTCAAAAATCTTTTTTCCGTAATATTCTTCAAGCGCGTTTCTAAAAGGCCTGTCTTTATGAAACTCAAGTACGCATTTAAGAACATTTCCTTTAAGTTCAAAACTGCATAAAGAAGATTTATCAGTAAACTTCTTTCCTTCTTCAGTTTCAAAAAAGCCTTTAACATCTGATATTCCGTCATTAAAGGTATATTCGTATTCGTTTCCCCAGAGGCACGCACTTAGACTTTCACGACGTCTCTGGTTTGTTACCGGAAAAATAAAGGCATGATTTATCTGTATAAAAGAAGGAAGCTCCTTATTTAATTTTTCTATGAATGATTTTTCATCACAGCCTTCATACATAACTACAGAAGCAATTTCATCAAGTGAAACTGTACCCAAACTCAAAGTTGAAGAAAACTCAAGACGTGGAAGCGGGTTAAAACCTGCCGTATAAATAACAGGAAGTCCTGACTTCTGGATAGCACGGTTAAACATTTCTATCGAAGAAAGATGACTTATAAACTGTCCCCCGTTGGTTTTAGTGAACCTGAAAACAGCTCTCCATATTAACGGAATATTCATCTCCGAACGCCTGTCATAAGAGCCGCTCGGTTCGTTCAACTCATTCAATCCTGTTAACTGTTCACTTTTGTACACTTCCTGAGATATTTTATCAGTATTAACAGATACTTTATTGCTGCACACACCGCAGCGGTGATCACAGCCAGGTTTACAGACAGGAGTTAAAAGCTCTTTTTCATTTTTCTCCCATTCTTTTAAATAAAAACTTTTAGAGGGGCCTAGACTTACATCATCCCACGGCAATTTTTCATCTTTAGAGCGTTCACGGAGAATCTCTGCCTTTACATCATAGCCTGCTTCACTAAAGGCTTCTTCCCACAAAGGAAGGTCAGCCCTCAGATGATCTTCCCATGCATCAAGGCGTACCCCCTTTTTAAAGGCATTATAAATTACCATTCCAGAGCGTTTATCCCCTCTGCTGCAGAGGGCTTCAATGTAACTTGTAGAAACATCATGAGTTCCTACCTTAAAGCGCCCCTTTGGAAGATTATCCCTTATATAGCGGAGTTTTCTGTCACTTTCTTCAGGACTTATCTGTCTTACCCACTGGTATGGTGTATGCGGTTTTGGAATAAAAGTTCCTACATTTACATGGCAGACAATACCTGTCCGTTTCTGTAAATCAAGCATAAAATCAACTATAACTTTTTCTTCTGTTTTTTCTTCGGTTTCAGGAAAAGGAAGTCCCACCATAAAATAAAACTTTGCCTTGTTCCAGCCCTTTTTCTTTGCTTCATTAATGAGATCAACAAGATGCTGGGCATACACTTCTTTATTGAGTCTTAACTGCCAGGCTTCATCCGGTGTCTCAACTGCAAATGTAAGACCAGATTTTCTTACTTCACTTAATTCTTCAAGAAGCGGAAGTGTAAAACTGTTTACTTTTAATGAAGGAAGCTGAAAAGAAATATTTTTAGCACGGTATTTATTATTTAATTCACGCAGAAGCCCGCCTATATCAGGATAATCTGCACTTGAAAGACTCGTTAATGAAATCTCCTTATACCCCGCCTGATTAACCAGCTTATCTACATATTCAAAAATTGTCTTTTTAGAACGTGCCCTCTGCGGACGGTAATAAATTCCTGCATGACAGAATCTGCAGCCGTTCGGGCAGCCCCTCATAATTTCTACAACACCATGATTCTGAACAGTCTTTATGTTTGGAAGCGGTAAAAAAGATTCAATAGGTTCATCGCTGTCAAAGCCTTCATAAACTGCTCTGAAAGCTTTTGCGTGCCCGCACTTTTCAACAGACATATCTTCTGTCCAGACATTTGGACAGCGTGCAAGTTCTTCAAGGATTTCTTTTTTAGAAGCCCCCTGCTTTTTCATCAGTGCAAGCTTCTCAAACAGTTCAAACATCCCCCCTTCTGCTTCGCCAATAAATACAGCATCAAAAAATACAGAAAAAGGTGCAGGATTTGTAGCTCCGACTCCGCCTGCAAAAATTATGGGATCATCATCTCTACGGTCCTTTTTTAACAGGGGAATTTTGCCGTTTTCAAGAATGCTTAATGCCCCTGTTATGCCAAGTTCATATCCTATTGAAAAACAAAGCATGTCAAGATTTTTGAGGGGCATACCAGTTTCAAGCGTATATAAAGGAGTATCTGTTTGTGTTAAAAGCTGTTCAAAATCTTTTTCAGGACAAAATACCCTTTCACAGCGTATATCCTTCTTTTTGTTAAGCCCCTGGTAAATTATTTTGATGGCCTGATTAGACATTCCAATCGTATATGTATCAGGAAAAGCTATTGCCGTATTAAAAAGTGTGTCATTTACTGCATGAGGCTTTACAATTGAACCTATTTCACCGCCAGTATATGTAGACGGATTTTGAACTGAGATAAGCCTGGAACCGAATCTTTCAATAGGATTTATTAAAGTCATGGCAATTTCAAAAAATTACATCTCAAACTTGTGACCGTTAACGCTCATTACAATTCCAGTACAGAGCATTGCTGTCCACAAAGAAGATCCGCCGTAAGACAAAAATAAAAGCGGAATACCTGTAATCGGCATTATTCCCATTACCATGCCTACATTTACAATAAAATGAAAAAAGAACATGGCAAGAATACCTGAAACAATATAAAAACCAAAATCATTGCTTGTAGAACGCATGATATAAACCATGCGGAACAAAAGTCCAAAGTAAACCATAAAAACGAGTATACAGCCAAAAAAGCCTGTTTCTTCAGCCATAATGCTAAAAATAAAGTCCGTACTTTGTTCAGGAAGGAAGCGGTAATGACTCTGAGTCCCCTTTAAAAATCCCTGACCGAACCAGTTACCTGAACCGATGGCAATTTTAGACTGAATGATATTCCAGCCTGCTCCACGCGGATCAGAGTCAGGATCAATGAACACAATCAGACGTTTAATCTGATAATCTTTTAATACTTTGCCGGCAATTTTAGATAAAATCAGTGACGCACAGATAATACCAAAGGCATATGCAATCCAGTAAAAATATTTATTCTGCGGAAACAAAATCATTCCTGCAATACCTGTAAGGCAGACAGCAAAAGATGCTGCAATTACAACAAAACTCAGTTTTCCGCTTATAAGGATATTTATGGCCCGGTAATTTACATGTGCAATTTCACTCTGATAAATCGGCAAAACCGCAAAGATGATTGTAAGCATACCGGTTGCAAAAATCAAAAAGATATAGCGAAGCTCAATTCCTGCAATAAAACACATTACAAGGAAAATCGGAATATAAACCATCGCAGTTCCCAAGTCAGGCTGAAGAAGAATAAGACCTGTAGGAACTAAGAAAATTGCCAGAGCAGTTAAAAAACGCTTTCTTGCCCCTTCATTTTTTGAGCGGTTAAGATACCACCCTAAAAAAAGAATGTAAATGATTTTACAGAATTCAGAAGGCTGAATACCAAAACCGCCGAAACCTATCCACGATTTTGCACCGTTTACATAACGGCCGAACAGTTTTGTGTAAATCAGTATAAATACCAGAAACGCAAAAAGATATGGAACATAGCGGTCAATGCGCCTGTAATCAAGGACTGCTGCAAAAAGCATCATCGCAATTCCCGTAGCAGCCCAGATAATCTGCTTTAAAAACTCATTTGAAACATTAAAACCGGAAGAATTAATGCCTGAAGAATAAATAAACATTATTCCCATCGTAACGAGAAACAGAACGCAGAGTATAATAAAAAAATCAAAGGCCTGAAAAATCTTCGTCTTCATCACACTACTCCTGTCTCTGACGGGCTTTAACTAAATATCTGAAACCTAAGGTATCAATTGCTTCATCATAGGTCTGATTTGCAAAAATTCCCTGGAAAATTATATTAGTACAGTACGGAGCCCACCATTCCCAGGTGTTGATTGCTTCTACAATTACAACGACAATGTACTGATCTTCAACCGGAGCATCATAAGGACCATAGGCCACCATCCACGAATGCCAGTGGTTAGCTTCTACGCCGTTAACTTCTGCTGTACCGGTTTTTCCTGCAAGCTTGAATCTTTTATTGTTCATAGGATATTCAGCTGTACCGTCCGTAATAACATACCTTAAGTCTCTTTTAACTTCTTTCCAGATGGCACTGTCAATGTTCATTTCCCTTAAGACCTGAGGCTTTATTTCTTCAATAACTTCATTTGTTGCAGGATCACGGATTTCTTTTAATAAATGAGGTTTATAAATTTTTCCTTCGTTGCAGACCATTGCGAGCATATCAGCAACATGAAGCGGAGTTACAAGAGTATAGCCCTGTCCGATTGACATATTCATTGTATCCCCGCCCTTCCAGCGTTCATGATAACGTCTTTCTTTCCACTGGCTTGTCGGAACAAAACCTGAGGACTGGGCAGGAAGATCTACATCAAGACTTTCTCCAAAACCAAATTCTTTTGAGTAAGAAGCAATTTTATCAACACCAAGATTATCGCGGCCTACGACCCAGTAATAAACGTCACAGGACTGCGCAAGGGCATTTTTTAAATCAAGATAGCCGTGTCCAGGATATTTAATATGACAGGTAAAAGTCTGGTTTCCGTAAACAATACGTCCCGGACATTCAACTTTTTTTTCTGGAGGAATCGCTTTTTCTGCAAGGATTGCCGTTGACATAATCGTCTTAAAGGTTGAAGCAGGAGGATAAACGGCATTTACACAGCGGTTTAACAGAGGTTTATGAGGGTTTGTTGCAAGTTCATTGTAAAGAGAAGCGGCGTCATCAGAATTGAAAAGATTCTGATCATAAAAAGGATAACTTACCATGGCAATAATTTCGCCGTTTGAAGGCTTTAAAACCACAGCAGCTCCGACACGGTTTCCAAGCGCCTGTTCAGCAAGAGTCTGAATACGTGAATCTACAGTAAGAACAAGATTTTTTCCTGGCTCAGGAGGCTCAATCACCGGCACGTCAGAAATAATATGACCACGGGCATCTACAGTACGGCTTTCCCTTCCAGGAACACCCTGAAGATACCTGTCATACTGCTTTTCAATACCTGTTTTACCTACAATTGAATTTGCCTTATACCCCTGGTTATACATTACGTTGAATTCTTCTTTTGTGATATCACCTACATAGCCGATTACATGGCTGATAGAACCGGTTTCAACGTAGTTTCTCATTGGTTTAGACCGCCAGCTTACCCCCGGCAGATCTGTAATGTTTTCTGCAATATTTGAAATAACCTCAAAAGGAACGTTTACACGGATTTCAATTGCTGTATAAGAATGCCTCATTCGCTGAGGGATTTTTTTATCTACATCGTTTTTTGAAATGCCAAGATAAGATGCAAGTCTTGCTGTTACCGTATCATAATAATTTTCAGGTATTTCAGCAGGAGTTAAATCAACCGCAAAGGAATCTGTATTGATTACCAGAGGAAGAGAAGCATTACGGTCAAAAATCTCACCCCTGTTTGCGGGAATTGTTTTTACCTGACTTGAAATTTTGTGTGACTGTTCGCGGTAAACTTTTCCTTCAATTACCTGAAGATGAAAAAGAATCAGACTGTAAACAACAAAAGTAACTGCAAGAATAAAAAGAAGTACGATAATTTTTAAGTTTCTTGAAAGAAAGAGAGAAGATTTTTTAAAACTTTCAAAATAGCCGTTATCAAAATCTGCCATTAACTTACTTTCTCCGGGTTAAGAAGAAGAGTATTTTTAAATACATCAAGAAAACGGAAAACTAAAGGACAAAAAATGCCGTTAAGAAGAAGTTCAAATCCAAATGCAGCTGAAAAAATCTGATAGTTAATGATTACATTAGGATAAAACAGAGAGATAAGGCGGATGATAAAAACTTTTATAACTGTCGCACAAATCCCGAGAAGTACAGGGAAAAATACACCGTTAATATTAAGGCTCTTGTTGAAAACACCTGAAATATAACCAAATATTGTTCGCAGAAGGCAGTTAAAACCAAAAGGAACTGCACTGAAAAAATCCATTAAAAGTCCGCTGATGAAACCTCCGCTTACACCATAGAGTTTTCCGTTCTGAAGACTGAAATAAAGAGAACACAAAAGAATAATATCTGGAACTGCAGGCAGTATTACAATGTTTGAAAGAACCGCAGTCTCAAGCAGGGCAAATCCAAGCATAAATAAACAGCAAAAGCCGAAAGATTTCATCAGCTCTGCCCTCCTTCATAATGTGGATTAATTTCCCTCAAATCCGTAACAATAACTGTTTCAAGTCTTGAAAAATCGACTATTGGTGTAATTTCTATATTGAGGGATGAATCATAATCGATAACTGTAATTTTAGAAATTGTTCCGACAGGAATATCACGGATATAGTTTTCACTTTCACCGGAAGTTACGATAATGTCACCAAAATTAAGCTCAGAGAGAACTCTTTTTTTTATGTATTTCATCAGCAATGGTGAATCCTGGCTTCCGCCGCCTGTTACAAGACCGATGTCCCTTGTATTCTGGATGCGGCTTGAAATTGAACATTTAACGTCATATACAGGCATAACAAGACTCGTTCCAAGACCGACTGTAACAATTTTGCCTACAAGCCCGACTGTTCCGTTTTGAACTGCAATTACAGGCATGCCTTTTTTAATGCCGTTAAGACTTCCTTTGTTGATTGTAATTCCTGAATAAAGATTATCTGGACTGCGCCCTATTATCTGTGCAGGATAATTTTTCTGTTCAATTTTTCTGGTAAAATCAAGCTGTTCTTTTAAGCGCTCATTTTCCTTACGGATTTCTGTATTTGATCTCTGCATGAACTCATAATTCTTAAGTTTCTGAGAAAGTTCGAGATTCTGTGCCTTTAAATCCTTTAATTCCTTTACTGCAGAAAAAGCCCCTGCAATACCGCCTGTCACATAGTTAACTCCTTCCTGGAGCGAAGAAACAAGGATAAAGCCTGCTTTCTGAAAATTAATGACAAATCCTCCCCCTGAGAAACCAAGAAAAATTCCTGAAACAAAGAGAAGGATTAAAAATACAAATTCAGAAAAACCAAAGTTAAATGAACGTTTTGCCATCTGTTTACTGCGTTAAAAATTAGTCGTTAAGGTTATTGTAAACGAGACGGTCTGTAGACATATCCTTAAACAGATCAAAAGCCTGTCCAGCTCCGAGAGCAACACATTCAAGCGGCTTTTCAACGAGGATAACAGGAACGCCGGTTTCTTTTGAAATAAGTTTAGAAAGACCTTTGAGCATACTGCCGCCGCCGGTCATTACAATACCGCGTTCAACAATATCTGCTGCAAGTTCAGGAGGTGTTCTTCCGAGAGTACGTTTTACTTCATCTACAACCTCTTTTACCGGTTCTTTTAAGGCTTCACGTACTTCAAGAGAATCTATTTCAAGACGGCGTGGAAGTCCTGTAATGGCGTCTGTACCGCGGATTTCCATCTTTTCATTTGTATTTCCGTCGCCTTCTGCATTACCAATCTGAATCTTAATTTTTTCTGCAGACTGCTGTCCAATTTTAAGGTTTGAAACCTGGAGGATATGCTTTACAATTGCTTCATCAAATTTATCACCGCCGACACGGATTGAACTTGTAACAACCATGCCGCCGAGGGAAATTACTGATACTTCAGTTGTACCGCCGCCGATATCGCAGACCATGTGACCTGCAGGTTCATTAATTGGAATTTTTGCACCGATGGCTGCGGCAAGTGATTCTTCAATTACATCAACTTCCTTTGCACCAGCCTTGAGGGCTGCTTCAATAACAGCACGGCGTTCTACCTGAGTAATGCAGGAAGGAATACCGATTTTCATTCTGGTTGATTTAAAAAGCTGATGACGGGGAATAACCTTATTGATAAAGTACCGGATCATTTTTTCAGTACTGTCGATGTCAGCAATTACACCGTCTGCAAGAGGACGGATTGCAATAATGTTGCCGGGAGTTTTCCAGAGCATGCGCTTAGCTTCTGCTCCGACTGCTACTACGCGTTTTGTACCCTTTTCTACTGCAACAACAGAAGGTTCATCAACTACGATGCCTTTTCCGCGTACATAAATCAAAGTATTACAGGTACCTAAATCAATACCAATATCAGTTGAGAAACGGTCAAATAAACCCATTTTTTCCTCCCGGACCCTTTTTTATTTGTATTCTGAAAGTTTTTTTAATGAATCAGGATGATTTGCCTGAGCTTTCAGGGCTTTCCGCCAGAAAGAACGAGCCTTAATTATATCACCCTTATTCTCATATATTACACCAAGTCCATAAAGTGCGTCACCAGAATTTTCATTTTTTTCCAAAATTGTTTCAAATTCTTTCTGAGCATCATCAAATTTTTCCTGCTCTGTATAAATTTTACCGAGCAGCAGGTGACTCTTATCTGTTATTTTTTCATCCTTACAGCCGCTTGAAATTCTGAAAAGATACTGTTCGGCTGCAACCGCCTGACCTGCATTATAATACTGTTCAGCAATTGAAAGAAGAAGCATGTCGCTTTCGCGTGTAAGAAGAGCTTTTGTAAAGGCACTGATACTTTCCATTGTCATGCCTAAAGCGGCATAACTTAAGCCTAAATACTCCGGAATGTCTTCTGCCTTATAGCCGTCTTTTTCTGCACGGTTAAGATATAGAACTGCCAGGTCTGCATAATAATGATAGGCTGAAATTGAATTTTTATAAAAATAAGCTTTACCAAGCATATATTCAAGCTGAGGAACAAGCCGTGAGCGTGCATTCTGAAGGGCAAGACGGATATTCGTTATTGCTTCATCATAATAAGCAAGAGACTGTGTAGTATCATTCTCTGAAAGAGCAAGATAAAAAGCTGCATAACCGTGATATGTAAGTGCAGTATTATTAAAAGGCTTTTCCTTTAAGATTTCTTCTGAAACCGTATATACATTCTGGTAGTTATAGGCTTTCCATTCTGATTTTAAATGAGTTAAAGAATTACCTTTTACAATATACTTTTGAACAAGAAAATGAACTGATAAAAACAGTAAAACGGCAGTAACTGTTATGAGAGAAAAAACAATAAGGTTTCTTACAATCCTTATTTTAGGTTTTGCAGTGCCATCAGGCAAAATATTAAAATTCATTTCCCACCGCTTTTAATAAATTAAAAAACAGAAAAGACAATAAGCCGGGTTCTGTCCTGTTATTGAAGTTAAAAAACTTCTTTAACGCATAACCATCTATCCTGAATTCCAGTCACCTGAAATCCTTCAGCAGTCTACCCGTGGTTTATAAAGCCGGAAACTCAAAACCACTGCTTGACTTTGCTCCAAATGAGGTTTGTCCTGCCGTTCATGTTACCATAAACGCGGTGGGCTCTTACCCCGCCTTTGCACCCTTACCTGAAAAATCAGGCGGTTTATTTTCTGTGACACTGTCTGTCAGAAAACGGGTTATGCAATTTAATTACAACTTCCGTTTTCCGCCCTGTTATTACCAGGCATTTTTTCCGGTGGAGCCCGGACTTTCCTCAGACAAAAGCCCTGTCATTAAGACTTTTATCCGCGGTTATATCTTTTCTGTATTAATTACCGTAAACAAAAAAAGGGATGTCAAAATCTATTCAGGCATCCCTTGTTAAATTATTTATTCTTCAAAACTGATTGACTTGTCATCAACATCGTCAGAAGATTCTTCATCGCTGTCTTCTGAAACAATGTCTTCATCAAGTTCATCTTCAAACTCATCTGCAAATTCATCATCAAAATCTGCAAGTGAACCTGTTTCGTCCATTGAAAGATAATCTTCTGCGATTTCTCCTTCTGCAACATCCTGATGGAAAAGAATGCGGCTGCAGTATGGACAGAAAAGAATCTTTTCACCTTCATGAACTTCGTTTGCAAACTGTGCAGGAAGAATCATGTGACATCCTGTACATACACCGTTTTTAACTGCAACGATACCTTCACTGTTGCGCTGGATAATGCGCTGGAATTTATAAACAATTTCGCTGTCAAGACCAGGAACAATTTCCTGTTCCTTTGATTCAAGTTCTTTAAGCTGTTCTTTATACTGTGCAACTTCGCTGTCAATTGAAGCCTTGTTTGCATCAAGGTTAGCTTCCTGTGCCTTAATCATTTCTTCATCGGCACGAAGTTTTTCGTTTAATTCTTCAAGTTCCTTTTCTTTTTTCTGAAGGTCTTTGCGAAGAGCTGCTTCTTTTGCTGAAGCTTCGTTAATCTGCTTTTCAAGAGCTTCATATTCGCGGTGAGTTGAAATATTATCCATTCCCTTTTCACCGGCTTCTCTTGATTTTACGGCTTCATCAAGTTCAACCTGAATCTGTCCAACTTCTTCCTTTACTTTTTCATATGACTCATTTGTCTCAAGAAATTCCTTTCTGAGACGGATAAGAAGTTCATCCTGAGAAGAAAGCTGTTTTGGTGAATCGTTAATTTTTGCTTCAAGACTGTATTTTTCTGCCAGAACATCCTGCAGAGCCTTGAGCTTATCAAACACTTCTGTCATTACCATGTTAAAATCCCCTAGTAAATATTTCAGAGAAAAATATTAAAATATTATATAAAAATTAGGCGTTTATGTCTATAAACGGACTAAGATTCAATGTAATCTCTAAGACCGCTTGCACGGCGCGGGTGACGGAGTCTTCTTAAAGCCTTAGCTTCAATCTGACGGATACGTTCACGGGTTACATTAAAGTAAAGTCCAACTTCTTCAAGTGTAAGGCTGTAGCCGTCATCGAGACCAAAGCGCATCTTAAGAACTTCCTGTTCACGTACAGGCAGTGAAGAAAGAACTTCACGAAGCTGTTCCTGAAGCATCTTGTATGCTGTCTGATTTGCAGGATTTTCAACTTCCTTGTCTTCAATGAAGTCGCCAAGCTGACTGTCCTCTTCTTCTCCGATTGGAGTTTCAAGGGAAATCGGTTCACGGGCAACATTTTTAACCTGCTTAACCCGGGCAACAGGCCATCCAAGCTGCTGTGCAATTTCTTCATCGTTTGGTTCACGGCCAAGTTTCTGCATGAGCTGGCGGCTTTCGCGCACAACCTTGTTAATCTGTTCAATCATATGTACAGGAACACGGATTGTACGTGCCTGATCTGAAATTGAACGTGTAATTGCCTGACGAATCCACCAGGTTGCATATGTTGAAAATTTATAGCCTTTGCGGTATTCAAATTTTTCAACAGCCTTAATAAGACCGATGTTTCCTTCCTGAACAAGATCAAAGAACTGAAGTCCGCGGTTTGTATATTTTTTTGCAATTGATACAACAAGACGGAGGTTAGCATTGATAAGTTTGTTTTTAGCCTTCTCCATCATTCTCTTTCCGCGTTCGATTTCCTTTGCTTTTGTAAGGATATCTTCTACACAGTTTTCAAAATCGTATTCCATGCGGCGGAGCTTACGGTCAATTTTCTGAATCTGGGTGTAAACGTCACGGATTTCATCACTCGACATTCCCAGTTCTTTTTCAAGTTTTACTGATTCTGAGTGAATTGCAAGCTTACGTCCAAGGCTTCTGAGTTCCGAAGGATTTGAGATTCTCAGCTCCTTCATTTTCTTTTCCTGGTTGTGACGGTAATCTTCAATTTTGTCAGTTGCTTCTTCAAATTTTCCGCTGAATTTTTCGATTTCTTCTGACTGAATTTCAATCTTCTTCAATTCAGGAACAATCTTTTTCTGTAAAGCAATAAGCTGCGGGTTATTGAATATTTCTGCAGACTGTTCAGCATCAAAAAGCTGTTTTTTTAACGCCATATACTGCTTCATTTCAGGAAGAATTGGTTTAATCCATTCTGAATAGCAGCTCTTTAAGCGGCGCTTTTCTGCCATTTCTTCGTTAATTTCTTTTCTGGCCTTTCCAGGTTCATGAGGATCAATACGTGTAAAGGCTTTCTGGGCAACGGCAAAAAACTCAGGAATCATCATGCCTGAATCTTTTATAACACCTTTAATGATGTTTTCGCCGTCTTCCATTTCTTTTGAATATTTTACTTCTTCTTCTGCGGTAAGAAGCTTTTCTTTACCGATTTCACGTAAATAAAGACGAATCGGGTCATCAACATTTGAATCTTTGTCGCTGTTTACAAGGCGTTCCCCGTCTTCTGCAGCATCTGCATCTTCATCGCCTTCTAAATCTTCATCATCAGCTTCATCATCCTCATCTTCATCGAGGGTATCTTCTTCCATAACCTGAATGTTGTTCTGAGTAAGAAGCTGAAGAACTTCTTCCATTTTTGGTGAATTAACAAAATCCTGTCCGAGAATTTCGCTTATTTCATCCCAGGAAATTATCTGTTTATCTTTAGCATATTCAAGAAGTTTAACAACTGAGGGATCGAGTTCCTGATCCATTTTCCGCCTCTTTTTTATTAAAAAAATACCTTCTGAAAAGCTATTTATCTCCGGCTTTCAGCAGGCTGTCGATTTTCATCTTTTCTTTAAGCAGTGAATTTAATTCTTCTGCCTGTTCTGGAGTGGAAGGATTTCCAAGACCTGTTATACGGTTGAGTATATATTCCTTCTGCCTTACCAGTTCCCTCTGTCTGATCAATGCGATACTGTCCTGTACAATTTTTTCTGTATTTGCTGAATATTCACCGGATGTTACGCCTTCGGTAATCAGCTGAACCAGCTTCTGGTCTTCACAGTGCTCGCAGATTGAACTGAATGAAAGATTATTATTCTGGTAAAGTTCCTCCATAATGATGAAAAGCTGTTTTGCCTGGGAAGATTCAAACACATCCTCGTTCAGCTCCCTGCGCATCAGATTAAACTGACTTGTATCGGCACATACTGCAAATAAAGCCCTTAACTCAGAATCTTTTTTAATATTCTGAAGGTTACTTTCAGTATTTTTTTCAGGCCGCGGCTGTAAACGCTTAACGGCAGCTTCCCGGTTGCTGTAATCCCTTAAAACAGCCTGTCTTGAAAGATTAAATTTCTGACAAAGCTGATCCAGGCACGTTTCTTTCTGGATGTCAGTCTGTAACGCATCTACATACTGAAAAAAGGACATTGCAGCCCTTGTTTTTCCTTCCGGTGTATCAACCGGATATTCATGCGACAAAGAAACAAACAGATAGTCAGAATCTAATATAGCGTTATTTACGTCAGCCGTCAATGTATCAGGCCCGTATTTTAATAAAATTTCCGAAGGATCTTTTCCGCCTGTAAGCCTGATTACCTTTACCGTAAAACCAGCTTTCCGGCAGGCAAGAATTGCCTTAAACGTTGCCGTTTTACCCGCCCCGTCAGAATCAAAAGAAAGATAAATAACAGGGTTTCCAAGCTCTTTGCTGTAAGCAAATCGTTTTAATTTCTGAATGTGCTCTTCCGTAAAGGATGTTCCGCAGGAGGCGACGGCATTTGTGATACCCGCCTGATGATAAGCGATACAGTCCATTGGTCCTTCACAGATAATTGCAAAGCCCTTCTCACTCATAGACCTCTTTGCAAGATTTAAGGCAAAAAGCGTATGTTTTTTTGAATAAATAACCGTTTCAGGAGAATTGATATACTTGCGCTGGGATTCATCTGCAGGAGGAATTACACGGCCGCTCATAGCAACACAATCCCCCCTTTCATCAAAAATCGGAATCATAAAGCGGTCTGAAAAAAGACACATGTCGGGGTAATTTTTTGAAAAGAGACCAGATTTATCCAGAAGATCTTTACTGAAACTTTTTGATAAAAGAAACTTTTTAAGCCAGTATTTATCCTGCGGTGCATAGCCGAACTTAAACTTTTCGATTATGTCATCGGTAATTCCGCGGGACTTTATGTATTTTAAGGCGCGGTCAGCACCTTTTGTCTGGGTAAGAAGATAATTAAAAGTACCTGAAAGCCTGTTGTAAAGATTTTTTAAATCATCTTTTGTATGGTCAACTTTATAGTCTTCATTTCCCTTATCATCATAACGAAGTGAAACACCGAATTTTTTTGCAAGAAGTTCTACTGCCTCTGGAAAAGATATTTTTTCCATCTCCTGAACAAAATTGATGGCAGAAAAACCTCCTGCATGACAGCCGAAACAGTAATAGGCATTTCTGTCAGGAACAACATGAAAAGAAGCTGTTTTTTCTCCATGAAAAGGACAGCATCCCCAGTAATCACTTCCGCGCTTGTCAAGTTTGACATATTCACTGACTACTGAGACTATATCTGCTGCATCTTTTACAGCATCAATTGATTCCTGGGAAATAAAACCTGCCATTATTTAACTGACGCCGCCTTCTTTGTCTTAAACTGAGAACCTGCTTTTGTATGAGAACTGAAATTTTTTGTAAAAGTATGAGTTCCTTTTGCCTCATCAGTCAGAGTAAAAAAGTAATAGTCAGTTACAGGAGGATTTGCAGCTGCCTCTAATGCAACCATCCCCGGATTTGAAATTGGTCCGGGAGGAAGTCCTGCCCATTTATAGGTATTGTAAGGTGAGTCAATTTTTAAATCATCATAAGTAATTACTTCAGGATGAGGTCTTCCTAAAAGTTCAGTAATTATATATTCAATTGTAGCGCAGGAATAAAGACCGATATTTTCTTTAATGCGGTTAGTAAAAACAGAGGCGATAAGAGGAGCTTCTTTGGCTGCGCGGTATTCCCTTTCAACTATGGAAGCAAGAACAACAGTACTGTAATAGTCTGTCACTTCTTTTCCTGCAAACCGTTCAATCTGACCTGCATGTTCAAAAAAGTTATCAGCCATCATTGAAACTACTGCTTCGCCTGACATGGATGGAGTAAAAAAGTAAGTATCAGGGAATAAAAAGCCCTCAAAATTTAAGGCTGGAATTCCGTATTTTTTAAGAAGATTAGAATCCGTGCAGGAAAACATAAAATCAGAAGCCTTACATACACCTTCTTCCTCAAGTGTCAGGGCAATTTTTGACATTGTAAGCCCCTCAGGAATTACAGTTACTATAAAATCCTGCTTTCCGGAATCAAGAAGAAGAAAAATTTCTGACATCGTCATGTGACGGTTAATGTTATAAACACCTGATTTAAGGGAATAAGAATACCCCCGTCCCATTAAAAAAGGAAACCGGCTTGCAAGATAAAAAAAGTTTTTTGAACGGATTAACCTGCTGTCTTTTAAAATCTGTCCGATTTTTTTTACGCTTGAACCTGAAGGAATTTCAACGCGCACAGTATCAGAATTTTTTGACTGAGAAACCGGTACATAAAGCTGGATAAAAAAAGTTCCTGCAATAAAGACAAATACAAGAACTAAACTGAAAATTAATGAATATTTTTTAATCTGATTTTTCATGAATAAAATTTTTCAACCTCGTCTACTGACATACTGCTGTAAATAAACAGTTCAACCTGCCTGGCAAAAGATTCAAGAGAAGGCGGAATCTGGTTCTGATTTTTTCTTAAAAAAAGAGCAAGATTTTTAATCTCTTTAGAAGAAAAATTATATGTAAAATTTAATGAATTTTCAGAAGTTTCGTTATTTGAAGGTGAATTATCAAAATTCATCATAACTTTATTTCCGTTCCCTCAACAGCAAGAAAAACTTTTACAGGGTCCTTTGAGATATACTCAGCGTACCACCGTGCCGATTCAAGGATCGAATATAATTTACGGTCATCATAAGTCGGCTCATGATGAAAAAGATACAGTTTTTTTATATTCCACGCAACAGCAAAATCGATTGCGTAACAGAAAGCACTGTGTCCCCAGTTTACCTTTCTGGCTGCCTCTTCTACTGTGTACTGGCTGTCTAAAACAAGAACATCAGCATCCTTAAAGACTGCAGTCCGCTCCCGGGACGGCTCAAAGTGTTCATTTTTGATTTCAACATCAGTTGCATAGACGAATTTATGCCCCTTTTCTTCTACCGAATAGGAATAGGAAGAGCCGGGATGATTCATGCGCACGCAGTTGATTTTAAGTCCGTCAATGATTTCTTCACGTCCGGGATGAAGCACATGGAAATTCATATTTTTAGTCATTACATCCCAGCTGACAGGATAATATGGCTCAATCATCTGGTCTTTAAGATATTTGTCCATATCAGGAAACGGTGAATAAATATCAAAAACTGAACGGGGATTATAAGCAGGATCAAAAAACGGGAACCCCTGAATGTGGTCCCAGTGAAAATGAGAGAAGAAAATACTGTAATGATGGTCTTCAGGTGGAATTCCTAACTTACCCATTACGCGGATTCCGGAACCTGCATCAAAAACGATTTTTTTATTAAGGGAAGAAGTAAGTTCTACACAGGGAGTATTTCCGCCAGCTGTTTCATAAATCCATTTAGGCAGTCTTGCAATAAAATTTTCCCTGGCCTGAGGGGAAGCAATATCTTTTTCTGTAATACGGTTTATAGCGGCAGAAATTTTTGCCTGAATCTGCTGCGGTGTTAAAGGCGAAGGAATGGATCCCCTGACTCCCCAAAATTTAATATTCATCTCTTCTCCACACTAATAATACTTTTTTTAATATATTACAATAAAATAAAAAATTAAACCTTGAAATAAAATTAATTGAAAAATTATTTAAAAAATGAATAGACGGGAAAAAGAGTTTTGATTTTTTAGAGATTCAAGCATAAAAAAAGCACCCTGAAAAAATATCAGGATGCTTTCTGGGGAGTGAAGGATTCGAACCTACGAAGCACTAGGCAGCAGATTTACAGTCTGTCCCCTTTGACCACTCGGGAAACTCCCCTAAATAAAAAAAGCTGCCTGAAGGACTCGGACCCT